>LFCJ01000814.1_pt1 | contig 20430 bp, 17 predicted proteins | sample 643141 | NCBI WGS metagenome assembly LFCJ01 (sample SAMN03766243, study PRJNA286221) | soda lake metagenome | biome: soda lake; feature: Kulunda steppe; material: water; isolation source: sample B1-Br-g2 brine of Lake Bitter-1 | place: Russia: Kulunda steppe | collected 2010-07
CGCCGACAGCGACTGGTTTGCAGTAGAACTCACGGTCGCCGTCTTGCTGAAGGCTAGCCAGCTACCGCAGACACAGATTCAGCACCAATTAGAGGAGGTTGTGAGGTTCTCGATGTGATCGACTGATGCTTGATAGCTTGCTCTCCACGGTTGGAATTCCAACCGCGGTTCACAATCTCGGCGTTCATAGCAGAGTTCCGAGCCTACAATGTAATCTCCAAATTAGTTAAGTATCACTAGAATAGCAACAGTAGCATGACGCAGGCTACGCTGGAGAAACTGCCATTCCACAACTCAAATCTTTTTTCGGCTTACTATCTCTCTGAACGCCTCCGAGACCGTTCTGAGTGGGACTGTGATGATGACGCTCGTGAGGTATTAGACGAGATCACCGAACTCTACGAACTCGAAAAAGATCTCCTGCCGAGTTACAAAGAGGATGCCTTGATCGACAGCTGGATTGATGAGGTATTGGACATTCTCGGCTACGGGACTAATGTCGAAACAACGCTTCCCGAAGGCGATGGTTACGTCGACGTGCTACTCTTCGAAGACACACAGACCCGCCGAGACGCAGCAGAAGTCTATCTCTCGTCGAATGATACCACAGACCTCTTCGAGGGAGGGATAAGCCTCCTCGAGGCCAAGCAATGGGATGCAGACTTCAGCAAGCGGTTCAGCGAGAATCGCCCGTACTACAACGCTTCCCAACAGATTCGCCGATATCTCGATAAAACGCCGTCAAATATTGAGTGGGGTATTCTCACTAATGGGCGGAAATGGCGACTCTACGGAACCAAAGACCACGAAGCCCAGATTTATTATGAGGTTGACCTTCCTGAACTGATCGAGGAGGGTAATCTGAACAAATTCAAATACTTTTATTTGTTCTTCCGTCCAGAAGCCTTCCGCAAAGTTTCGGGCTCGACGTTTCTCGATACGGTCTGGTCAGAGAGTGAAACGGCAACTCAAGAGCTCGGTGACGATCTCCAAGATAACGTCTTCCGGGCACTGCGTGTCCTCGGCCACGGAATCGTTGAAACGAATGATCTTGATATCGATCCCGATGATGAGGAAGCACTAGACGAACTCAAAGAACAGTCGCTCGTGCTGTTGTACCGGCTCATGTTCGTCTTGTACGCCGAGTCACGGCAGTTGATCGACCCCGAAGGTAAGCAGGCACAGAAAGAGTATGAGCAGAACTTCAGCCTAAATCAACACCGGCTCGAGATACACGATACTATCGGTGAGGTTGACTCTGGATTCGAGGAAGAATATAGCAGTTATTCATCCTCGCTGTGGAGTAATCTCCAAGACCTCTTCCGGCTTGTCGATCAAGGCAAGGAATCACTCGGTATCCCTCCATACAACGGTGGCCTCTTCGATCATGATGAGCACGCCTTTTTGACCGAGCACAAGGTGAGCGACCGACATCTTGCAGAAGTTATCTACCGACTCTCGACAACAGAGAACGATGAGGGGCGGTACGTACTCGCTGACTACGGCGATCTCGACACACGCCATCTCGGAAGTGTGTATGAGGGGCTGCTCGAACACCAGTTCCGCATTGCGCCGGAAGACTATGCAGCGGTCGCCGAAGATGGCGGCCAAGTCTGGAAGCCAGCGACGGAGGTGACGGTCGCAGATGCCGTCGAAACCGTCGAGAAAGGCTCGTTGTACGTGACTAACGACAAAGGCGAGCGAAAGGCAACAGGGGCGTACTACACCCCTGACTACGTTGTGAACTACATCGTCGAGGAGACGGTTGGACCACTGGTTGAGGATATTCGAGAAGATCTGGTCGGTCAGGGCTTCGAGACGGGAACCCAGGAGTATCTCGGGGCGTTCCTACGACGAGTGACGCAACTCAAGATACTCGATCCGGCGATGGGGAGTGGACACTTTCTCACCGGTGCGACGGGGTATCTCGCCGAACAGGTGATGAAGGAGGTCCGTGAGGTCGAAGTCGAGATGGGCGTGGCGTTCAACGAACAGCACGTCCGGCGTGAGATCGCCAAGGAGTGTATCTACGGCGTCGACATCAATGGAATGGCTGTCGAGTTGGCGAAGCTGTCGATGTGGCTCGAAACACTGGCAGCGGATCGGCCATTGGCGTTCTTAGATCACCACCTCAAGGCTGGAAACTCACTTGTCGGCTCGGACATTACAGAGGTTCTGAGTGACGACAACGAAGAGGCAGGCGGGCAGTTGACGCTTAGTCAGTCGTTTGCACGGGCTCGACAGCAAACACTTGAGCACGTCATGGAGCTGATGTCGGACCTCCTAGCGATAGACAACGAGCGACTTGAGGATATCAAGTCGATGGAAGAGCTCTATGATGAGATACGAGACGATCCCTTGTATCAGCGGCTCTTTGAGGTGGCGAACGTCCATACTGCCGAGCAGTTCGGCGTCGACGTGCCCGATGGTGTGTATAAGGACATGGCAGGGGCGATTGACGATGCCGAGGCGTGGGTCGAGATTCGAGAGGAAGATTGGTTTGCGTCGGCGCAGACACTATCAGCCGAGCTGTCAGTGTTCCACTGGGAGTTAGAGTTCCCTGAGGTATATTTCAACAAAGACGGTGAAAAGGTCAATAGAGCGGGTTTCGATGCAGTGGTTGGGAATCCACCATATGTGAATATGTCCAATCTATCTACAGAAATACAAGAATACTTATCTATCGCATATAATGAAGTCTATTCAGGAAACAGCGACATACTTTATTACTTTATGTCTAAAAGTTTGCACTTAGCGAAGGAAAATGGTATGTTTGGTTTGATTGTTTCTAGATACTTTATCCATGCACAATATGCTTCTGACCTTCGCAACTACCTTCTCGAAAACGGAAAATTAACAAAAATAGTCGATTTTGAGAATTATCAAGCATTCCCTGGTGTAGATGTCCTCGCAGACATTGTATTTTGTCAAAACAATACAGGCACAGACGAGTATAATATTAATGTTTTAAAATTGAAAGACGACAGTGTGAGCGAGAGTATTGTGTCTAAAAACCTCATGGAAGAAAATAGCTCCATATTTTCTATGGTTGAAATGAGCTCAGACAATCTGTCCTCCGAGCCTTGGAACCTAATCGATGAAGCTACTCTTAATATCAAAGAGAAGATGGAAGATAGCGGTATAAAACTAGGAAATAATTATCAAGTCGTTCAGTCGATGCAAACCGGACACAATGAATCCCTAGTAGTCAGCGATGAAAAAGCAGCAGAAAAGAACATCGAAAAAGAACTGCTGAAACCATTAGCTAAAACTAAAAATATAAGAAGATATCTGATTAAAGATATTGGGAGTTATATTATATGGACAGAAGTAGATGACATAGACAAGTATCCAAATGCGAAAGATCATCTTTTACCTTATAAAGACGAGTTAGAGAAAAGGTACGATATTCAAAGCCGTAGTGCAGAATGGTGGAAAATTAGTAACCCCCGTAATCAAGATCTATTCGCCAGTGATGAACCTAGAATTTTGACACCATTCATGTCCACCAGTAACAAATTTGCTGTGGATACTGATCAACATTTCAATGATGGTGGCGATATTAGAGCAATATTTGAGACAGATTCTCCAGTAGACCTTCATTATACACTATCTATATTAAATTCAACATTGGGTGAGTTTTATCACAAAAACACAGCTAAATTAAAAAGAGATGGGTATTACGAATATTATGGTAACGCTATAGAAAAATTCCCGATTTTCGATATAGATCTAAATCGGAGGATTTCAGAATTAGAGATCGACACTCAATTTGTGGCCGATGATTCTTCCATCCACAGTGTTCTAAACGAATTTGCTAAAGAGATTCGCTCTAACCGGGAGGCTCATGACTTATTGAACCTCTCCGTATTAGATCACCTCGGATCATACGACAGCGGACAAACTATCACCGAGATTGGTCTCATCCAGCCAGCCCAAGGGTCAGGAGACTCAGTTATCCAAGAGACAACCAAACAAAAGCCAAATCTTCGAATTGGAACAGTAAGAGTCACCCGAGAAAACAACACTACGGTTAAGATCCTATTGAGTGCCCGCTACAAACCAGACGACGAGGACGCCTACGAGACTGACCAGTGGGGCTACACCGAAACCGATCTCGAACCGGCATTGCAGATTACCGATCTTACACCCACGGAGGCCGACCTGATCGAGGCGTTCGTGCCGGTCGCCGTCGACGAAGCCGGTGGCTTTGCAGATTTCCGTGAGACGGCAACGAAAACAAATTCGCTCGTCGACCGGCTGCGGAAACTCACACTCCCTGCGCTCAGTGATGTAGAGGCAGGACTGGACAGCTATATCCAGACGAAAGAACGAGCCGACGAGCTCGAAGAGAAAATCGAACGTACTGACGAACTGATCGACGAGATCGTGTACGAACTCTATGGGCTAACAGACGAGGAGATCGAGATCGTCGAAGAAGCAGTAAACTAAGTACTCAGTAATTCGTATTCTATAGGTTCAGACCATTATTCGGTGATTTTGGTCCAGACAGTATTATTGTAGTCATCAGTTCCGACCTTTCTCACGTTGAATTTGGCTACACTTCTCAACACGGATCGATTACATTCGGGACATCGTTTGCGAGTCAGTATTAATTCTACCACGGCGTCACAGGCGGTACATTCGACAAAGGTCAATTCCTCTTCAGGATCATCATACCCATCTGTATGTAGTGCGTCATCACTCCAATCCAATTCGGAAACATCTCTCTCAGTTGGATCTGGACCATCGTACCGCCCTTCCATATCCCGTTGATCCCACACTGGTCGCATCTTGTCGTTCTGCGATATCCAGGCTAGCCCCCACCCTGTGTGGCATACTGCGTAATTGTTGGTCGCTAATTCGAGACAGGGATATTCTAATTCTCGATGGGTGGTGTCACGAGCAATCGCTACTCCACCAGTTTCCGGTTGGTACACTAACAATCCCACATCCGAGAGAATATCCGAATGATCAGTTAAGAACTGGACCCCATCTTTGGCGTATACAGAAGGGAGACACAGATACAGTTCTGTCAGCCCGCCAGAGTTGAGGTATCGCTCCAGTTGGTCAGCTATTTTATCTTCACCAGACAAATCTGGTTTGACTTCAATAGCTACGACACTGAACTTAGTAGAATCAGATTCCTCGGCCTGTTGGCTGCTGTCTGTTGTATCATATCCACTGAACCCATATCTTCTATCTGGGTTGTTTTTATCATAGACCTTAGCGGGATTCGCAAGACCTGAAAAATGCATTATATCGGGGTTCTGTGGAGTCTTACTATCCTTTCTCGGGATCACAGGTTCACGCAGAACTGGGGAGGAGATCTCCTGGTTTAGATAGTCCCATACCCCATGCGCTATATCAGCCTCTCGGAGTTCAGGGTCCTCTCCACCAGCTGGTTCTATCGAAGGTGGTAAGGTCGACTGTGAAACAGACGAGTTTCCGTCAGTGATCGGTTTAGGGTGCCGCACAATTGTGACACCTCGAGGCTTGTCAAAATCGTGAGGTAGTTGTCGCTCATTAACGGCACCAGGGGCGAATGGTGGTACTCTGATTGCACCCACATACTCTGGTGGTTTTCGATCCTCCCATTTGGAAAATAGAAACGACCCACGCTCCCCGGTTTCGATTGACTCAATGAGCGGTTCGGGTCCTTGCGTGGCGACATACATCGAATCACAGTAACCAGATTCCTTGTACCGATTCAGTTGATCGGCCAATTGCTGGAGTTTGTTTCTTGTGAATTCATCATCAGGGTCAGGAACCTGTGTTCCGAGATCATCATCACGCTCTTTCCAAGAGACCAGGTTCCAATGGTTTTTCACCTCGATACCCCATCGACTGCCATTCGGCGTCACAACATACAGATCAATCTGTCCTGATCCAGGCAGTGTGACCTCCCCGTAAACAGAAAAGCCGCGAGATTCCAACTCGGTCCACAGAGTCTCTTGAATAAGCGGTTCGATGATCCCTGCCATTATTTTAAACCCACAGATGAACGTCGTATGAATTAGATTATACTTTATCTCCAAGAGGCTGTCGAAAACTCACACACTCGAAAAAGGTGGGTTCTACCTGAAACGCTTCAAAATCACATCCCCCTTATTCACCCACCTCTTTGTTTTTTACTCACAACCCACCCCAGCAACGACTGTCTCTTAGAATACAGAGATACTGTCGGCGGGTTTTATTTGTCAATATTTGAATCAAAAACGTTGCTAATCAGTACGAACACAACCTCAAATACTCGGTTTGCCCAAGACAGGTAAAACGCCTGAAACTGTCGAAAATAGGAGCCTCACATTGGTTTTCTCGTTAGATTGCTAAGAACTTTTTTAGAAAACTTTCCAGCAATATTTTCGACCAACAATCAAACCAGCAATCAAGTTGCATTTCAAGCTAAAAAACAGTCTGACAAAGTTTTATGTTAGATGGTGAGTTTATTTCTCACATGGCAATTGGATTTACGTGGTGGTCAGCAAGTGGGGGACCTGGTAAGACAACAAACGCTATGCAAACTGCGGCAGCAATCGGTCGCGACGGTCATAGAGTACTCGCACTGGACCTAGACCCACAACGTGGATCACTGACGCACTACTGTGGATATGGTGAGCTGACATACGATGACCCGGATAATGATCACGTCGTCGAGCCGGACATTATGGATGTCTTCTTTGGATCGGCGAGCCTCGAGGACATCATCGTCGAAACCGAGCACTTCGATCTCGTACCAGGACACGAAGACATGGGGAATTTCGAATCGGCAGTCGCTGATTCTCCACGGATGGCAGCAGACCAATTCTTCGTTGTTCGAGACGCGATTGAGGACCTCGACACTGAGTACGATGTCGTGATCATAGACACACCAGCCTCACATACAAAACTCGTCGACAATGCACTGGTGGCAGCGCAGAACATTATGGTGCCAATCGAGCTCACACCGAAAGGAAAAGCGTCTCAAAAAGAGTTGGAAGATACACTCGACGCTATCGAGAGAGGTTTCCGAGGGATGAACGTCGACGTCAAGATTCGGGGGACAGTACCCAGTCGAGTCGGGAACGCAAAGATATTCGAATCCCATCGTGAACAAATGGAGGATGAGGGAATCCCAATCAGTCCATTCTCGATCCCAGAACACTCGCTGCTCCGATATACATGGGACGAACGGATGGACCTATTCAACTTCATCGAATCGGATGAGACACGCGATCTCCGCCCCTACGAAGAACACGTCCCATTAGCCTACAAGGTGATCGGGCGGTGGATGGTCGGTGAGTACAGTTACGACGAAGCAATCGAGCGGTGGGACGGAATCAAAGATCAAGAGATGGGTGACGCAACGCCAGAGAAACTGCTTGATGATACCGAACCCACAACCGAGGTGAACGTCTGATGGGCAAAGACAATAGATACGACTTCGATGCAGGGTCAACCGATTCGATTGGGAGTAACTCTGATAACTCGGAGGATACACAGACTGTCCAGGACGAAGAGGGAGACACGAAACAAAAATCGGAACCAGAGTTAGATCCACAGCCGGAGGGTGACTCCCAAACGGAGACTGGAACAGTTCAGGAAGCTGCTGACACAGATGCTACAATGTCGACAAATGATTCACTCCCTCGAGCTGGGGAAGCCGGGCCACTTCGGACGGGAACAACGAACCACACGTTACCGGAAGAGTTCTCGATGACGAACTTGCCGGTCAAACAGCGGCGGTCGAACGTCAAGGAGTATCGCGATGTCGACCTGACCATTGCAATCCAGCAGAAAACAATGGATGACATCCGAGACGCAAAGCGGAAACTGGAAGACCACTTCGGGGAAGGCGTGCCAAAGACAGACGTATACGAAATTGTGATGATCGCCGGATCGAACGACGATCTCTCACTTCTTGACGCCGCCCACATAGTGGGGTACGGGATAAATTGAATGTACTCTCGATAAACTAAGAACTAGTTACCCGCTGGAAAGTCAACATTTCCCGAGAAAAATTAAATATCGCGAAAGGGGTTATTATTGTATGGTAATAATATCGGCAGGAGGTGACCAAGTTGAGGTTTCTTCCCCACATAAGACCCTCGATCAGTTTACTGAGCTTGAATATCGCTCGGAGTCTTATGCTATACGACTTGAGCATCTACCACCTGAGGAAATAAACGGTCCACCTGGCCGGGGGAGGCAAACAGCAAGCAGTCGTGGGTACGACACAGAGCGCCTGATAGCAGAGATAACAGGTGGCACAACTGATAATACACCCTCTTGGTACGACGTTGTCTCAACAACTCCGTGTGACAATGAATATATTGAAAAAGAGCATCTGAGGTTATGGGAATGTAAATGCTGTATCGACGAACACCCTTGCGGAGATAGAGGTTCGTTTCGTATCTGGGAAAGGAATCATGAGCAACTCGTTGAACCTGAAATATGGTTCAATAGAGACAGACATTTTGATCCAGAAAAGCCACTGTTCGAACCCATGGCGTATTACTATTTTTTGATATACACGATAATCGACGAGCAACCCGTCGAGGTCGGAAAGATTAGTGTCAGTGCCAAATGGATGGATACTTTGATATCCGATTGGCAGTTCATAAGGCATGACACAATGGGTTGTGCATACTATGTGGATATAATGTGGACCACGCTACTCAAAAAATTAAACATAGGAATCCATCAGCTGCAATGGTCAGAGACAGTGACTCCAGAACTGGATGCTGCACCAGAAGGCCTGTATTGAAACCGGCAGGGTCAGGATCATCCAGCCATCTCAATCTTATTTTTTGGGTTAGTTCGGGGTTCGGTTTGATCCTCGTGAGGAGTATCTTCATCCACAGACTCCCAGTGTTCGAGAATGTCCGTATACTGGTTTCGGATCGTGACCGTTGAGACGTCGGCGATCTCGGCAATCGATTTTTGTGAGATCGGAGTCTGGTTCCCGAACACATCACGGACGGCGGCATAGATAGCAGACGCGGCGAATGCCGGCGGATTCTTTCCGATGTGTAGGTTGTCCTCTTGGGCAACTGCAAGCATATCACGGGCAAGTGGCCCGATCAGTGGTCGGAGGTCATCAGTCGCGACATTTCCAGCTCGACCAAACACTTGTGAAAGGTGATCAAGTGGTGTGACGGGTTCGATTTTCAATCCAAGCTCACGATTGAGTTTCAAGTAGGAGCGTTCGATTTGACGGACGTCAACTCTCGATACGGATGCAATGTCGTTGTATGAGCGAAAGATGGCATGATTTTTCGCGGCGAGAGCGATTGTAGCTGATGCAATCCCCTCGATCGACCATCCTGGGAGTTGATCTTCGTCTTTTGCTTCGCGGAAGATCTGGCACGCTTCAGAGTGGATGACATCGGGCAGATCGAGTGCCGAGGTGATACGGTCTATCTCACCGAATGCAAATCGCAACGTCCGGTCGTGTTTGTTAGTTCCTTCACGTTCTTCGATCCAACGCATCCGTCCAGCAGACTTCCGCTGTGATGAAGAGAGTTGATTCCCCCGACCGTCTGTTCGGCGTCCGATCACTGTCGACAGGCCTCGGTCATGTCTGGTGGATGTGAGCGGGGATCCTGTTCGCTCTGAGTTCGTCTGGTCGTCACTGAAGGATCGCCACTCTCGACCGTAGTCGATTAACCGGTCCTCAACCACAATGTCGCAAGAGGTGCAGATGACGACGCCGTCGCTCTCGTCGACGGTGAATTTAGTCTCCCCACACTCTGGGCAATTGCTGTGATACGATGATTTGATTTTCATAGTTTGAACTACTTATTCTATAACGCCGTGTTGGTTTAAAGCTTTGGTGTGATTTGAAAATAATAATCAGCAACCCACAGCGTTAACCAACAAACTAAACCTGTTTCATGCGTTTTGTTGGTTAACTCTGGTGAGAAATCATTCCGAATGGGATTCGACTTTCTGAGCGGATCCGTGGGCCAGAATCTTTGGCTATGTTTGGGCCTAACCGATATCTGAGAAGTGTTTGAAACAGCATATACTTGTTCCAAATAGCTCAAGCTCCCGGAGTATGAGATTGCTCTCTCGGACAGCAGATACCATATCGGAGTAGCAAACTGCGTTGAATGAAAGAAGCAATCTCATCCCCTTCACATGACAGAGTAGGAATCTTTGTCCAATGTGTTTTGTTTCCGCAATCACACTCGATTGTTTGACATACTACTCCAGACTCAACCCAGGATTGAATCTCGCGGACGGTCTGGGCTATCTCAATATCGCACTGTGTCGGAACGTCATCAAACACAAAAATGATGCGATCCTCATATTTATGACATTCTACAATGTAACCGTACTGTCCACAACATCGATTATCTGTTTTCAGGGATTTGAGTGCGTGATTAACATCGTTGGACGGGACTCGAAAAATAGTCGGTCTATCGGCACCAACCCAGTCAATACAGTCGACAAGGAGATACGAACCTAGGTCTTGATCGAGAAGCCCCCCGTCAAGAGGACCACACACAGAGCACAGAACCCCGCTACCATCGCTAACCGAACGCAAATATTCTATCGTGTCTGTGTCAACTACGTTCACGTTGGGTGATGTTTGATGCTAAGAGGTTATAAATATAGACTTAGGATAACATTAAAACAAGAGTCTAAAAACAAAGAATTTCGAGAGTTGATGCACACACCGTTTGCAAAAAGGGTCGATGTAGAAATCTCTTAGAAATAATTGACACGTATGGGGGGGACACACCGTTTGCAAAAAGGGGTTGGTGTAGAAATTTCTTAGATATAATTGATACAAGTAGAGGAGAGACACCGTTTGCAAAAAGGGGTCGGTGTAGAAATCTCTTAGACATAATTGACACGTATGGGGGGACACACCGTTTGCAAAAAGGGGTCGGTGTAGAAATCTCTTAGACATAATTGACACGTATGGGGGGACACACCGTTTGCAAAAAGGGGTCGGTAGGGTATTCTCTAATGGGTGGAGCTCCCTCTACAAATCATGTAAACCGTCAGATTCTGATTTCACTATTTAAATTGCTTGAGTTGTGCATTGACAACGGATTTGATATTTGGAGACTCTTCATCGAGGTCTTCGAGCCGAGTATCCTCCTGGAGAGTAGCCACAACCACATCTGAGTCATTGGCGATCAGATAGTACTTGTGGACACCATTTGAGCTGTGGCCCTTTTTTTGCGACTGTACAAAACCGTACGTCTCGACTTCTTTCATGTATCGGAGGAACATATCCCGAGACTTGCAATTAGCATCAAGAACCCCAGTAATATAGCTGTAGACAGAGTATGCCACAGTGTTAGGGACCATATCTATCTCCTGATTTGCATATGCCTTAGTGACAGCGGTCGAATAGAGAGCCAACTTTTTTTGTGTCGATAGCCCCTGCATTTGAGAGAGTGTTGCTTCTCGTTCAGCCTCTTTCTGAGCTCGTCGGACGTGTTCTTCTCGGACAGTCTGTTCGTTGTCGTAGTTCGTGATTTCACCAGCTTTGCGGAAGAGGTCTATCGCTTGTCGGGCATCACCATGATCCTGCGCACCCAACGCTGCGCAGAGTCGGATCACTCCTTCACTGAGGACACCGTCTTTAAACGCGTCTTGACGTCGACTGAGGATTGAACGTAGTTGATTAGCATCGTAATCAGGGAAGATGATTTTCTCCGGATTGTAGGAGCTAAACGCTCTACCATCGAGATCCTGCATGAAACTAGGATCATTCGTCAGTGCGGTAACCGAAACATCACAGTCAGTCAGCCCAAGTTGTGTCGTCCGGGACAGTTGGTAGATTACATCAGAGAAAGCAGGAGTGTCGTTCTGCCGGGTGCCGGTTAGTAGATCGACCTCGTCGAGAATCACCATCACAGAATCGTAATGTGACGATATGATGTCGAACAGCCGATCGACTTTGACGTCGGTCGAAACTCCCTTTCGTGGAACTCCGACATCCACCCCGGCTTTGACAGCCGCTTGGTCGACCAAATTGTAGATCGCTCGGTCATAAGATCGAATTTTCTGGCAACTAATTTCGAGAGTGATGAAATCGATCCCTTCGGCTTGGGCAAGCTCGCCAGCTGTGTCACATACAGAGTTAATGATTAGCGACTTTCCAGTTCCTGATGGTCCGTGCAAGAGGAGATCGGGAGATCGGTTCCCGTTAAGCATGGTTCTGAGATAATTAATAGTCTGATCCAGCTGCTCGTCTCGACCAACAATCCGATCAGAATCAATGATCGTCTCCGGATCGAGGAGGCTTTTGTTCTTGAAAACCGTCGTCTGGTTGCCTCTCTCGAACCGATCCCGAATGGGATCGACCGCCGAACCATCCGCATCGGAGTCGTTCATAGGAATACTACAATCAAGGACGCATATATACTTATGGGACCGTTTGCAAAATCCCATCGGTGTCTGCTGGTCTCGAAAGCCGAAAGATAAGAGGAATAGGATCGGATCAAAACAACCGTTGGCGTAATCCACGATAGGGATATCTTCTCGGATAGCTCGAACACAGGGACACCGTTTGCAAAAAGGGGTGGACGAAAAGAAAGGGGCGAAAAAGGATGTCGACCAGCGAGAAAAACGCTTAAACGGGCAAAACGCGACGTTCTAGAGTTGACGGCATTGAAACGTCCTAATTCCTAGGTGAATATTCATAGAAGAAAGATTTATTATAACACGTTAAGAACCAAATCCGTATGGCATTTACACACAAACAACAATTTTAATTGACTTGTTTGTGTTAACAACAAGGTGTGAAGGCTCTAAGACGGCTTATACGTCGAATTTGCGGTGAATAGACTGTGGTATCCAGACAGATACACACCGACTCCTCACCGACTCCACACCGACCCCTTTTTGCAAACGGTGTCCCCCTCCCCTGGAGAGTAGTACCGGCATCATCGGGGAAGAGAGAAACCGCCACTGTGAGTACCTGCTCGACCCCAGTGTGAATATTGGCACCGCCGCCGACAACTGTGACTACCGGGACGCGCAGTAACCGCTGTGACTACCGGCTCAAAAAAAATCGTGTGAATATTGGCCGGGGTCGTGTTCGATGTCGTGAAACAGCCCGACTTTGTTTCAGACGTTGGCGATCTCCTTTGCTTCGTTCCACGACTCGAAGCGGTTGTAGTAGGTATTGATTGCGTGCTTTCCGTGTTCTTTCATCTCAACAACCGTTGGCGACTTATCGAGTTCGCCAGCAAGACGCTTGAGTTCGGCGATGAGTTCGTCATCACTAACGTGTGATCCCCGTCCAAACGCCTTCAGCCCGGCGGCCTCCTTTGCTTCGTTCCACGACCCGAAGCGGCGGTTGTAGGTTGATATACCGTACTTCCCGAGTTCGTCCATCTCAGCTAGTGTTGGCGACTTATCGAGTTCGTCAGCAAGACGCTTGAGTTCGGCGATGAGTGCGTCATCACTCACGGGTTTATTCGGTTCACACACCTCGAGCCCGGTGGTCTCTTTTGCTTCGTTCCACGACCCAAATCGGGAGATGTACGTATCCACCGAGTACTTTCCGTGTTCGTTCATCTCAGCCACCGTTGGGGACTTTCCGAGTTTTTCGGCGACTCGCTGGAGTTCGGCGATGAGTTCGTCACCTTTCACTTGTTCACCCTTCGATCTGAGGGTGACGAGTTCGGTGGCGTCGTTCCACGACCCGAAGCGGTTTGCGAAGACTCGTGCCGAAAACTCACCATGTTCGTCCATTTCGTCTTTCGTCGGTTTCTTACCGAGTTCGTCGGCGACTCGCTGGAGTTCTTCTACAAGGTCGACTGTCGGGGTCATTTTACCGTTTGCATACGGCTCGACACCTGCGACCGCTGGAACACCTCCGTCCAATACTGTCCCTTCAACAGTGCATTGGATGGCTTTCGACGGGCAACTCACAGCCGAACGGGTCAGATTGAGGGGCTCAGCGATCTGTCTGCTAACAACCGCTTCTTGCGTCTCGTCCGGGAGTATTTGAGCGACTGCGTGGACGTATCCTGCGGCCACGACCGGCGCGGTCGTACCGTATGAGTGTGCTTCTGGGCGGTCGTTCCAGCGGTGTCCGAGGGCCTCATACAGCCCTTCTGCGGTCTTGACTGTGAGTGGGTTCAAGTCAAATTCTGCGGTGAGGATGCTCATGTTGTTGATCACTGGGTCTTCGACTCCATTTCGGTGCCGGTGGCGGTCCTGCACCTCTCTGAGAGCCATCTCAACCCGGCCTCGTGCGTCTTCCTTGCTCCGTTCGGGGTGTTTTGGGAGGTGTTCGTACACTTCATCGAAATCGAGTGCGTAGTCGAAATCTTCGACTGCGGTGATGAGACACGCCGCGATTGTTAGCTCACTCCCCCACGATTTGCAGACCTCTCGCGGAAGTTCTCGAACGTCACTAAGCAGTCGACCGGCTCGCTCTTGGATCGAAGCCGGGAGTTCGAGACCCTGACAGATCGACTGGAACCGCCGGTAGATTCGGGCGTCCGTGTTGGTGTGGAGCCCGCCTGTCTCGCCTAGGTCGTATTCGCCCACGTTTTGGGTTCGTTTGAGCTGTCGGAACCGGTGGCTGTTTTTTGCCTCTGACGGGTTGAAAGTCCCTCCCCAGCAGTGAGACTGCTGTGCGTATCCGTTGGCGTGTCGTTCGAGCGTGGCCACCTGCTTCTTACCGGCTTGTTCGCGGGTGTAGAGGTGGTTGTCGACATCACGTCCACGCTGGAAAGCGGCTTCAGCGTCTGCGGTGGTGGCTTCATCCTGCGAGTCGCCGATCTCGATCACGATTTCGCCGTTTTCGACTTCGGCTCCGAGCGTTTCGGTTTCATCTTCTTTGCTGTACCGCGCGCCCTGTGGGTGGTTCGTTGCCTGTTCCGTCTGTGTCTTGGTTTTCTGGGACATCTCTACATCATACTACAACCCCCATGTATATAAAGATATGGTTCAATATACTGTTGGATAGGGGTAACAGATCATCAAAAAACACAGCCATTAGGAATCAGCTATTCGCGGTCGGTCGTTGGGTCTAAACGTCCGCCTATCCCCTAATCACTCTTCCTGTGAAATAGGGTCGACAAACGTCTTGAACGCTTCACGGATACGCAGAATCCGCATTTGGCAGATTCCATCGCGTACAGCGCTACCGGGGCCTCCGAACGGGCCTGTCAGGTGTCCTGCTGGACTCACATCAACTTCGATCAGGTCTCCGTTTTGCGTTTCCCCTCTGTATGTGAGTTCTGGTCGACCGTACGAGAGTCGTCCGGGTGCGGGTCGTTGATCGACTCTGGCGATTTCGCCGTTCTCGATCACGTCGGTTAAATCGCCCACACCGACCGAAAACTCGAATTCGTGTCGGAGTGATCGTTCGACGTTCTCGGTCGGCTCGTACCATCCTGTTTCGCGCGGAACAACGACCGATTCGCCGTTTACTCGGATACTTGCCGCCGTTACCGTGTTTGGTGTCGTGGTCATCACTGAGTCACCTACTTAGGTGGACGGGTCCCATGTACTTAAAACTATGTCTCAATTAAGAGTTTGCGGTTAGGAAATACGGTCAGCCATCTTCGTCTTGGTCTTGGTCTTGATCTTGACACAAAATACAGACATCTCCGTGATTACCATCTCGCAATTTGAGACCACATTGGTCGCACGTGGGGTGTGGGGGTTCGGGGGTTTCGTTTTTGGGGAGTATCTCGATATCAAAACCGTTGGATTGTTCGATAATTCTGTGTTCATCATCAGCCGGTTCGGGTTGATCCCTATCGTCACTTCCTCCGTCTGTTGTGAGTATTGGGTCTTCAGTTCCACTAATGTGAGGTTGGGTGTTATGATGATCGGGCATGGTTGGTTTGTTGGTCGACATATTATTCTGGTGTTGCATTTGGGTTTCGGTTCGGACAGATCGTATTCGTTTGGTGTTCATAATGTTTGGAGAGCACAGACGTCCCACGTTAGGTTTTCTGTTTCTCATTACATATGGAAAGTATAAACCAGACACCGCCCCACGAGATATCCTACACTGAGTCCAACCCACTAGCAACACGGGCAAGAACCACCGACAGCGGTATGCTGGGCTGTTTTGCGGTAGGGGGTGATGGTCATGCTCAGTCGCCGAAGGCGCACAGCGAATCTTTGATTCGCGCACAGGGAACGCGTTGCTGGTGGTGTCGACCGAGTCGGGCGTTGCGTAGAGACTCGGTCGTGATCGAGCTGTGCGGTAGTTGTATCGGTCGCGGTAGCGATCGGTGATACAGTCCTGGTACTGGTGGCGGTGGTGGTCGTACTCGATGACGGAGAACAGGCTTGACAGAGGTGGTGATCTGGCATCGACTTGGTGTATCCGTTGTCTTCGATGCTTGAGTCACAACGATTTAAGAACAGAGACGGTTGCAAGGCCAAGGAAGATCGTCGATGCTGCACTCCCGACATGCTGGCCGACGATCACCAGCTGTTGATTGAGTCCGGCGATCCCGAACAGTTGTATTCGAATGAGAGCAAGCACAGTAGCGACGGCCGATAACAAAAGAACCGTAAGTAGAGTACTAACTCGACCAGGAGTAGACACATCCATCGCGATTTCTTTGAGTCGACTATATCCGAAAAGACCTACCACTCCATGTTCTCGGATGGCCGAGACCACTTTTTTACTCCTACGAGGATTTGGTTCAGAATAATCTGATGTGCCACTCATGAGCCGTTTTATCATAGGCCTGAGCTGGGCAACTACCACAGCGCGAGCAAGATCGTATTTTGTCACAAAGATGCTGTGGGTGTCACCTTTTCCAGTTTCTTGGGAGATCTCGACTTGAGGTGTTAGCTGGTGCGTTTTCACTCGGTCGAAATCGATATCCTGGACAACCGAGACAACCTCACGGGCACGTGCTTCGTCGTCTTCGTCACTAATGACGCCGGTCACTGGCGTATGGAGTTCCGACGTACGCCACCAACCGTCGACAACCCCCTCAACAACTCCACCGTCCCATTCGTCGGCTTCGATAATGTTGACTAGATCGGCCGCTTGGATATTGATATACTGGACGTCCCCATCCACAACTTGTGCGAGCTCGAGAGAACGTCCGGCTTTTCGACGGACGAACAACCGCTTTCGGGCTATGTTTCCATTTGGATCGCCAGCACCGACGACGTCGAACAATTTCAAGAGATTCTCCTGAGCTTCGTTCGGTCGGCCGCTGCGGGTGACTGGTGTTTCGGTACTGAATCTATGTTCAGATGTTACTGTCATACTATCACTTACTGATAACTCGGCCTGATTGGTTTATAAAACCTTGGTGCGAAAAATTTTGAAGATGTCGTGTGTTATCCTTCTCGAAGAACGAGCTGGCCGGAGTTTTGCTCCCAATCCCACTGCCAGCTGAGGATCACTTTCTCAGGGAGTTGTTCCAGGTGTTCATCCGGCACATCGAAGCCCCATACATCTTGATTGTATCCGACTGGCTCGATCACGCTATGAGTCGAATCTGGTCTTTCACTGGTCACATTAAGACGTGCTGCAATGCTGGGAAGCGATCGGAGAGGGCTCGTTCCTTCTGACTCACTTGGTTGGTTGAGTTCATCGACATCGGGCCACTCGACATACTTTCCATCGAGATCGAGCCAGTCGACGATCACTTTCGGCAAGGTGACGTTGTCGTCGACCTTTCGTGTGAATCGAACCGGCGTATTTTCATATTCGAAATCATCTGGAATTGTCTGTCTGATTGATGGGCCTGTTATATCTGCCATGTCCAGGAGACTCTGCCGTCGTAATGGTTCTCCGGTTTGTCGGCTCCCAAGCCACAGTGCGGTGGCAGCGGCGACATTCGAAGTCCCGTTGCTCGAGAGATCTTCAAGAATCGATAGAGATGCTTCAATTGTATCTGGGTGGGCGTTGATTTCTTCGGCATAGCGGAGCAAGAACCGCTCGGCGGGAGGGGCTGGAACCCACTGGCCTAATGCCCCATCGACCCGGCGTTTGAATTCGGAGACCGTTTTCTCATCGAGTTCGTAGCCAGCATGTTGGCCGACCACAGCGCTCACCTCGTCAACTCGGATTGGAATCTCGTGTTGTCGAAAGGTGGTTAGTAATACTCCTGAAACAAGCCGTGTGAGACCCACGCGCTCGGGGTCGGATGCGTTCTCTTTTGCATAATACGGGCTATTCAGGAAATCATCCCCTTCTTTTTCGATGAACACCTCAATATTTTTGAGAACGTCCTCAGTGAGTTTCTCGGACTCTACGGTGGTGAGTTCATCAAGGCTCTCGAAAGGCCGTAGCAGACTGTCGACACTGTCTTCGATGAGGCTCTTCAGCCACACTTCGTGAGTGCTCAACTCAAAGTCGAACTCTGGGCCCCACCGTCTTGGATCGAAGCCGGCAGCCTCCATCGCATCGTTCCACGAGCCGAAGTGATCAGCGAATGTCGACGTCGCGAACTCCCCATGTTCAGCCATTTCGTGTTTCGTCGGTTTCTTACCGAGTTCGTCAGCAAGACCCTTAATCTCGTCAATGAGTTCGTCGTCCGTTATATCACCAGCTGTCGTCGACTGGGGTTGTGGATCTGCGTTTTGCTTGTCGGTCATACCCGACAATCCCGCCTGTGGGTATATAAAATATTGGTTTAATATAGGGGGAATGGATCCCCCAACTGCTGTCGTTTATTCACGGCATTGGTCAATGGAGCCGTCAAAGAGAGTTCACCTTTCAGCGTTGTGCTGCGGCGACCGCAATACCAACCGACGACAGTGACGACAGTGATTGTCTTGTCGGTGTCATGGTTGATATTGTCGACGATTTGGGTTCTGTGTTCGACTTCTGGGTTGGAGATTCGCCGTTTGAGTTGATCGTGGGCCCACTACCACCGCCTTCGCTGCCGCTACAACGGCTCATAGGCCGCTCAAGCCGCGACTCGGGGTAGCTGTAGGTTTTGAGTGGGATGCTCCAGTCATCGGAGTATTCGTTGAATGTGCGGGCGAACAGCCGCTTGTCCCACTCCCTCCATCCGGTGACGTAGCTATCGAGCCAGCTGACAAAGACCACACTAACGACAGGATCTCGGGGTGGGTATGTTTCGTTCAGTTCTGAGACAGTAGCATTGAGACCGTCGACCTCCACATCGTTGGCTGGGCCAACGTTTGGATTGAGGACGACCATCTGGTTGTCTGCGTTGTCGGCGTCTCGGTCAACAACACGATCACCTGCACGGAATTTGGATTTCTGTTGCATTTGACTCACCTACTACATCATACAACCCTAATGTATATAAACGTATGTCTTATTATTGTATACTGAGTGGTGAGATGCTGGGGCACCCACCACACATCGATTTGATATTCCTACTCTACACTGACATTTGCGGCAACCAATCTCGGTATATATGCGATCCAGATGATAGCTAGGGTTAAGGCCAAGACTACATAGAACTCGAGGGCGTCGGTGCGTAGCAGCACAAATATACCAAACGCCCACATACCAAGGCACGAACCAAAACCAAAACCGGTGTTGCCCCGGAACTCACGCCCTCTGAGCGTTTGAACTAGGGCCAGAGACCACCATCCCATTAATGGGAAAATGACTAAAGCGTGTGTGTATGGGTTGTACGCACTCAACATCAATAGGCCGAAAATAATTGCTGCTATTTCAGCGATGTAGGCCAATCCGGTTGTGTGCAGTTTAACGAGTTTTCTATGTATCATTTTGGTTTACTTCCTATCCTATACTAGAAGTCATATGTATATAAAACCTTGCCTCAAAAACCATTCGGATGAGTTGATTTTCGACATCATCACCCACTACCGAACAACCCTCGCTCAACATCTGCGTGAGCTTGGACAACACCCTCAATATTCGGCCACTGCTCGATCTCGTAGAGATTCAATATGCCCACGCCATCGACAGCCCAAAACGCCGTACCATCCTCACAAACGCCCATATAAACCTGCACTTCACTACCAGAAAAGCCAAAACTGTCGGCATGCTCGAAAGCACGGAGTTCACCACCGAACTCAAGTTCGGCGTACTCTCGAGCGCGCGCCTCTTCAGTCATTGTTTTCACCATACATAAATTTGACATTCCTACTCTACGTTGACATTCGAGGCAACCGTTCTCGGTATTAATGCGACATAGGCGACAATTATGGCTACAATCAAGACTGACCCAAACTCAAGGGTATGGGCGAGTGGCCGCCCAAATATATCAAACGCCAACATACCACCAAGCGCACCAAGACCCATATTATCGGTGATTGGAAGAGTAGACCCTATGAGTGGCAGCAAAAGGGATGTAACTAACAACATGATTGTTAGCAAAATCATTAAATCGAGTATGTATTCGTTGTACGAACCCAGCAGCAAAACGCTGAACAACATTGCTGCCATTTCAAGGTGGACGGGAATTCCGATTGCGTGCAGTTTAACGAGTGTTCTATGTATCATTTTGGTTTACTTCCTATCCTATACTAGAATCC
>LFCJ01000815.1_pt1 | contig 20424 bp, 23 predicted proteins | sample 643141 | NCBI WGS metagenome assembly LFCJ01 (sample SAMN03766243, study PRJNA286221) | soda lake metagenome | biome: soda lake; feature: Kulunda steppe; material: water; isolation source: sample B1-Br-g2 brine of Lake Bitter-1 | place: Russia: Kulunda steppe | collected 2010-07
CGGCATCCTTCACCCACCACGCGCCCTCACCGTAGCCCGGCAGCGCCGACACCGCTCCGGCCCCTCGCAGCCCCAGGCTCCCGGTGGGCAGCGTCTCGGCGCCGAGCCGCGCCGCCCAGTCGCCGCCGCCATCGCGCAGCGTCAGATCGAGCGGCGCGCCGGCCATGTGCGCGGCCTCCATCGCCGCCACCGCCTCCGCCCCCCAGGCCGCCACCAGTCGCGCGCGCAGGGGATCGGGCAGGCGCTGCGGCGCCATCGCCGCCCACTCGGCCTGCGGCAGCGACGCGACCTTGCGCAGCACCGCATTGACGAGCCCGGACAGATGCGCCTGCCGCGGCGCGGCCTGGGTCAGAGTCACGGCGGCGTTGACCACGCCATGCGCCGGCGCCCCGGCTTCGAGCATCTCCACCGTGGCGAGCCGCAGGATCATCCGCACCCGCATCGGCGGATCCTTGCGCAGATGCCGCGCGAGGACGGCATCCGCACGGTCGCGATGGCGCAGCGTCGTCGCCGCGAGCCGCTGCGCGCGTGCGCGCCCGGCCGCGTCGAGCGCCTTGAGGGCCCCGCCCTCGACGGCCTCCGAGAGCATCCGCCGCTCTTCGGACACGGCCATGAGCAGCGCGAGCGCCGCACCGCGTTCGGGCTCCCTGGCCGGCGCGCGTGTCATTCCTGCTGCCCTTGTCCCGCTCAGCCCGTGGGGTATATCATGGCCCGCGCAACAGGAAAGCCCGAGATGAGCGACGACAAGGACGATCTGCCCGACGCCGCGCGGCGCGCCCTCGCCGAAGCCGAGGAGCGCCGCCGCGCAGAACAGGCCATCGAGATCCCGCGCGAACTCGGCGGGCGCAAGGGGCCCGAGCCGGTGCGCTACGGCGACTGGGAGCTCAAGGGCCGCGCCATCGATTTCTGAGGGCTCACAGCCCGAGCACGTCGCGCATGCCGTATTCGCCCGGCGCGCGCCCCTGCCCCCACAGCGCCGCCTTGAGCGCGCCGCGCGCGAACACCGCGCGGTCGGAAGCGACATGGCGCAGGGTGATGCGCTCCCCCGCGCCGGCGAAGAGCACGTCATGCTCGCCGATGATGTCGCCGCCGCGCAGCGCGGCAAAGCCGATCGCGCCGGGCGTGCGCGCGCCGGTGATGCCGTCACGCCCGCGATCGGCCACATCCGCGAGGCGCACCCCGCGCCCCGCGGCCGCGGCCTCTCCCAGCATCAGCGCGGTGCCCGAGGGGGCATCGACCTTGTGGCGGTGATGCGCCTCGGTGATCTCGATGTCGAAATCGGCATCGAGCGCGGCGGCGACCTGCCGCGTGATCTCGACGAGCAGGTTCACCCCGAGGCTCATGTTGCCCGCCCGCACCACGACGGTGCGCGCCGCCGCCGCCCGGATCGCGGCGAGATGCGTCGCGTCCATCCCCGTCGTGCCGATCACATGCACGGCCCCCGCCTGCGCGGCACGGGCGGCGAGGTCGGCGGTGGCGTCGGGGGCGGTGAAGTCGATCAGCGCCTCGCATTGCGCGAGCGCGGCATCCGCGTCGTCGCTCACCGCCACGCCGAGCGCCGCACCGCCCATCGCGGTGCCGATATCGCGGCCGATCCAGTCATGGCCGGGACGCTCGAGGCACGCGCCCAGACGCACCCGGTCGCTTTCGGCGGCGAGATGCGCGAGCATCCGCCCCATCCGGCCCGATGCCCCGGCGATGACGATCCGCGGTGCCTCGTCCATGCGCGCCCCCTTTGCCTCGGGCGCTGCATAGCGCGCCGCGCCATCCGTGCAAAGGCTTTGGTTGCGGGGACCGGCGTGATACCCTACCTGCGCATCATGGCACGCAAGCGCTCCTCCTCGGCCCCGTCCCAGCGCCAGCTCCGCGTCGGCGAGTTGATCCGGCGCACCCTGTCCGATGTGCTGACGCGCGGCGAGGTGCATGACCCCGATCTCACGCGGCTGTCGATCACCGTGGGCGAGGTGCGCACATCGTCGGATCTGCGCATCGCGACTGTGCCGGTGATGCCGCTCGGCGGCGACGGCCGCGACGTCGCGATCGCCGCCCTCGCGCGCAATCAGGGCGAGCTGCGCAAGCTGCTGGCAAAGGCGCTCACGCTGAAATACGTGCCCGAGCTGCGCTTCGTGCCCGACGCGACCTTCGACGTTCTCGACGATACGCGGCGCCTGCTCGAGGACGAGACCGTGCAGCGCGACATCCGGGCCGATGACGGCCGCGGCGATTAAGGGCGCGCTGGCGGTGGTTGCCTTCGCGATGGCGACCGGCGCGGCGGAGGCCTGTGGCCCCTATGAACATGACGGCGTGAGCTACACGCTGTGCCGCTCGGAGGCCGGGCGCGACACGGTGCGGCTCTGGCACAAGGACCCCGACGGCGCGGTGCTGGGCAGTTTCGACGCCGTGGACGCGCTGCTCGCGGAGGAGGGCGCGCGGCTGGGCTTCGCGATGAATGCGGGCATGTACCACCCCGATCGCAGCCCGGTGGGGCTCTATGTCGAGGATGGCGATGAGCGTGCGCCGCTCGTGACCAATCCGGGGCCGGGCAATTTCGGGCTTCTTCCGAACGGGGTGTTCTGCATCCGCGACGACGGCTTCGACGTGATCGAAACGCGCCGCTACGCCGACTCGGCGCCCGACTGCCGCCACGCGACGCAGTCGGGGCCGATGCTGGTGATCGACGGGGCGCTGCATCCGCGCTTCGTGGAAGGCTCGGAGTCGCGCTTCGTGCGCAACGGTGTCGGGGTGAGCGCGGACGGGCAGCGCGCCTATTTCGCGATCTCGGACCGGCCGGTGACGTTTCACGAATTCGCCCGGCTGTTTCGCGACGCGCTGGAGACGCCGCAAGCGCTCTATTTCGACGGCAACATCTCGCGGCTGCACGCGCCCGCGCTGAACCGGTCGGACTGGGGCCGGCGGATGGGGCCGATCCTGGGCACGGTGCGCGCCGCCGAGTGAGCGGGCGCGTTGACGCCGCCGCGCCCTGGCGCTAGGCGAGCGGCGCAATCCGACACGAGGAACGACATGGCACGCAGGCGCAAGGGGCGCGACATTTCCGGCTGGCTGGTGGTGGACAAGCCCGCCGGGGTCGGCTCGACGACGCTCGTCAACCGGGTGCGACGCGCGCTCGGCGCGCAGAAGGCCGGCCATGCCGGCACGCTCGACCCGGCGGCGACGGGGGTGCTCGCCGTCGCGCTCGGCGAGGCCACGAAGACCGTGCCGCATGTCACCGACGCGCTCAAATGCTACCGCTTCACGGTCCGCTTCGGCGCCGGCACCGACACCGACGACGCCGACGGCACGGTCATCGCTACCAGCGATGAGCGCCCCGGCGACGACGCGATCGCCGCCGCGCTCGCGCCGTTTCGCGGTGAGATCATGCAGGTGCCGCCGCAATACTCGGCGGTCAAGATCGACGGCGAGCGCGCCTATGCCCGCGCCCGCGGCGGCGAGGAAATGGAGATCGCCGCGCGCCCGCTCTTCGTGGAGCGGCTGGAGCTGGTCGAGCGCCCCGATGCGGACCGCGCGGTGCTCGAGATGGTGTGCGGCAAGGGCGGCTATGTGCGCGCGATCGCGCGCGATCTCGGCGCCGCGCTCGGCTGTCCGGCGCATGTCGAGGCGCTGCGCCGGGTCTGGTCGGGGCCCTTCGACGAGGCGGATGCCGTCAGCGACGCGACCATCACCGCCGAGGCCGGCACCCCGGCGCTCGAGGCGCGGCTGCTGCCGCTGGAGACGGCGCTTGCGGATCTGCCGCAGCTGCGCACCCATGCCGAGGGCGCGGCGCGGATGCGCAACGGCAATCCCGGCGAAGTGCTCACCTCCGAGGCCGACTTTGGCGACACCGCCTGGGCGAGCTTCGAGGGCCGCGCCGTGGCGATCGGCACCTACCGGGCCGGGACGCTGCAGCCGACGCGGGTGTTCCGGCACTGATGGGCCGCGCTCAGTAAAGCGCCATCACCGCCACCGTGTAGATCAGCACAAAGATGAAGAAGCCCAGCACGAGGGCCAACTGGATGCGCGCATTCATTGGGGTGAGCCGCCATGAGACTGCGGGGCCGATCCCCGCGCGGCACAGATGGTGACGGGCGCGCGCACGTTGCAGGCCGCGCGGGGGCGCGCGCGATCACATTCGCGCGCTCAGCGCCGCCACGCCGCGCGGCGTTGCCCGAACCAGCGCCGGCCCCGGATCAGCGCCGCGGTGACCGCCGGGCGCAGCCGCGGCACATCGACCGCGAGCAGCAGCAGGCCGAGCGGCAGCATCCACAGCCCGAAGAACGGCAGGAACCACAGCATGCCCCCCGCCACCAGCAGCGTCGCCGCCGGCAGCCGGACCGGCCACGCCCCGGGCGCCACGAGCCGGGCGAGCGGCGCGCGCAGGGCTGGAAGCGTGCGCCCCATGCTGTCGAATTGCCGCGCCAGCCGGCGCGCCTGCCTGTCCATGATCATCCTCCGCGCTGCATCATGCCGCCTGGCACCGTCGGGCGCAACTCCCCGCCGCGCCGCGCGCGACCGGCGCCGACGGCTGCGGCAGGGGGGTTTTGCCCGCCCGCAAAATCCCTATGCTGCGCTCCAAATCGCCCAGGACAGTGCATGCGACCGACACGCTTAATTCTTACGCTTCTCTTCGCTATCCTTTTCTCAACCCAGGCCGCCGCGCAGGCGCTGTTCGAGCAGCCCGCCGAGGACGCGCCGGGCGAGGCGGGCGAGGCCGACTCCGCGCGCGCCCTCGCCGAGATCCTGCAGGATGACGACGCGCGCGAGGCGCTCATCCGCCAGCTCCTCGCCACCGCCGAGGAGACACCCGAGCTCGAGGCGCCCGAGCCCGGCGGGCCGCAGACGATCTCGCTGGCGCGCCAGATCGCCGAATACACCCGCGACGTCGCCGAGAGCGCGACGGGGTTCGTCTTCACCGTGGGCAACGCGATGGGCGATGTCGTCGGGGTTCTGACCACCCCAAGCCAGATCGACTGGGAGGAGCTGCAGAACACGCTGCTCGCGCTTGCGCTCGTGGTGGTGGTGACGCTGGCGCTGTTCGGCGGGATGCGCGCGATCGGGCAACGGATCTTTCGCAGGATGTCGGCGCGCGCGGGCGCCGACGGATGGATCGTGCAGCTCTTGCGACTGATCGGCTCGAGCCTGATCGACGCGCTGATCATCGTGATCGCCTGGGCGGGGGGCTATGCCTTCTCGCTCGGCTTCGGCGAGCCGGGCGAGATGGATTTCCGCCAGAGCCTGTTTCTCAACGCGTTCCTGCTCATCGAGATCACCAAGGTCGTGCTGCGCGCGATCTTCGCGCCCAATTACGGGCGGTTGCGATTCGCGCCGATGAGCGACGAGACCGCGGCCTACTGGTATTTCTGGGCCTCGCGGCTGGTGAGCCTGCTGGGCTACGGGATCCTGCTCATCGTGCCGATCGTCAACACCACGGTGAGCTTCGCGGTCGGGCGCAGCCTGACGATGCTGATCGTGGTCACCGTGCTGCTGATCGCGATCCTGGTGATATTGCAGAATCGCGGCCACGTGGCGCGGGCGCTGCGCGCGCGCCACGAGCGCGACCCGTCGGACATCATCGGCCGGCTGGAGGCGATGCTCGCCGGGGTCTGGCACTGGCTGGCGATCGCCTATCTGATCACGCTGTTCGTGATCTGGTCGGCGCAGCCGGGCGACGCGCTGCAATTCATGCTGCACGCGACGCTGAACTCTGTGATCGCGGTCGTCGCCGGGGTGGTGGCGATGGTGCTGATCACGCGGGTGATCGCGGGCGGGCTGCGGCTGCCGGCGGATATGCGCCGGTCGATGCCGCTGCTCGAGGATCGGCTCAACGCCTTCGTGCCCAATGTCCTGAAGGTGATCCGCGGGCTCGTGGCGATCGCAGTGCTGATCTCGATCGCGCAGTCCTGGCAGGTGCTCGATTTCCTCGGCTGGCTGGCCTCCGAGGTCGGCCGCGACATGACATCGCGGGTGGTCTCGGCGGTGATCGTCGTGCTGATCACGGCGCTGATCTGGATCGGGGTGTCGTCCTTCGTCGAATACCGGCTCAACCCGGAGGTGGGCAGCGTGCCCACCGCGCGCGAGCGCACGCTGCTCGCGCTGTTTCGCAACGCCTTCCTCGTCGCGCTCCTGATCATCGCGGTGATGCTGACCCTGTCGGAGCTCGGGGTGAACATCGCGCCGCTGCTCGCGGGCGCCGGCGTCTTCGGTCTCGCGATCGGCTTTGGCGCGCAGAAGCTCGTGCAGGACATCATCACCGGCGCCTTCATCCAGATCGAGAATGCGATGAACGAAGGCGACGTGGTCACCGCCGGCGGTACCACCGGCGTGGTGGAGCGGCTGACGATCCGCTCGGTGGGACTGCGGGACGTGTCGGGGACCTACCACCTGATCCCGTTCAGCTCGGTGGACATGGTGTCGAACTTCATGAAGGGCTTTGCCTATCATGTCGCCGAGGTCGGCGTGGCGTATCGCGAGAACGTCGCCGAGGTGCGCAAGCTGATGCACAAGGCCGACGAGATCCTGCGCGCGAGCGATCTGGGCCGCGAGATCCTCGAGCCGCTCGACATCCAGGGGGTCACGGATCTGGGCGACTCGGCGGTGGTGGTGCGCGGGCGCATCAAGACCAAGCCGGGCATGCAATGGGCCGTCGGGCGCGCCTATAACGAGATCATCAAGCAGGTGCTCGACGAGGCCGGTGTCGAGATCCCGTATCCGCACATGACGCTCTACATGGGCCAGGACAAGGACGGCAGCGCCCCGCCGCTGCACCTGCGCCACCAGGGCGTCACCGGCGCCGCGCAGGACGCGACACCCGCGGCCAGCACCCCCGCCACCGTCACCACGACGCAGGCCAGCCGCCACTCCCCGCCCAGCGCGGACGAGGCCGACAACAACTGACGCGCGCGACAAGCGGCTTCGCGGACGGCGCGGCGCGTGGTATTCTAAATGTATTCGTAAATCCCGCTTGCCGCGAATTACCCCGAGGGATCCGGAAACGCGCGACGGCCCTGTCAAGGGAATGCTGCGATGTATTTTTCGCCGGCTTTTGCCGCTTTGGGACTCGTTCTGCTGATCGCCGCACCCACCGCCGCGCAGCAGGTGCCATGCAACCCCGCGGTGGAATTCTGCCTCCCGCTGCCGCCGGCGCCGGACCAACCTGCGCCCGTGATGGGCCGGTAAAATGGCGGAGGCCGTTCCAGATCTCTTCTATCTGTCCTTCGCAACGGGGGCGGCGGTAGTTGCTACGTTCGCCTACACCCAGTTCAATCGGCCCCCCGATGACAGCTCGCGCGCACTCGAAAGGCTCGTGCGCTTTCTCAAGCCTGCGGATATGCGCAACCGGCGCGTGGTATGGCGCGCCGTTATCGCCTATGCGGCGATCCTGCTGGCGATCTACACGCTGATCTGCGTGGCCTTCACGCCGCCAATGCTGGAAGCGATCGGGTTTGCGCTGCCCACCGGGGTTGAGAAGCTGGAACAGAGCCCCGTCGTGCCGCTCATGGTGAGCCTCGCCATGGTTGGCGCCGCGCCCGCGATCCCGCCTTTGCAGCGAATTGAGGAGCGCATCCGGAGCCTGGCGCATCACATTTCGGGCATCCCGATGCATCTCGTCGAAGCCAGCGGCGTGCTTTACAATACGCCGCTGGAGCTTCCGGAGGGAAAGGGCAACCTCCTGCTCCCCGACGCCGACTGGGACCGGCTCGCCTATCAGCGCGAAGCCGTGTCGCGGCATATGGACGACCCCTCGGGCTACCTGGCAGATCTGGTGAAGATCCACGCCTATCGCCGCTGGATCCTCGATCAAGGACTCGGTGTCGTCGCGGGGGCCGTGCGCGATGGGATCGACAACAACGATCGCGAGCTCAAGCTGCGCATCGATCGTCTTCTACGCACACTCGACCTGATCCAGCCCGACGATACGGTCAACCCTGCCCGCGAACCCCTGCGCGACCTCTCCGAGCAGACGCGCGAGCTGTGTGAGGATGTCTGCGCGATGCTCATGCTGCGGGTCGAACACGGTATGTTCGACCTGAAACCTGCCAATGGTCCGGGTGCCAGCCCGGAGGCCAGTGCGGCGCGCCAGATGCTCGCGGCGTTTCTCGACAAGGCCGGAAAATCGTCCCAGAGCTATGCGCTGGCGGGGTGGCTGAGTTTGCTCTCCGCATTCTGCGCGGTCGTGATCGCGTTCTTCTGGGGCGCGTTCTCCGGGGCGTTCGACGGTCACGACACTGACATCGCGACCGATGTTGGGCTCTACTTCGCACTCACTGCGGTCGCGATCTATGCCCTACCGATCTACGTCGTGCTTGCGATGCACAGCCAGGCCGTTGCCGCTGGCCGCAAGACCGGTGTCGCCGACCGCAAGACCGGTCGCACCGACCGCCGAACCGGGAAGATCATCGGGTGGCCGAGCATCGCCACCGAGAAGTTGGCGCTTTGCATGGGTCCTGTAATCCGGCTATTCTTCGCAACATTTCTCGTTGCGCTGGCTGGCATCCTTGTCATTAGCCTGTCGAAAGCTGCGCTCAGCGAAGGTGTCACACCCTCCCCAGAGTATTGGTCGGATGTCTTTAGCGCGCTCTACAAGGAGGGTCCGCGCGCGATCTTCGGACCGATCGTTGCAATCGGTATCGTGGCGCTGATCGACATCGCCGCAGCAAAGCGCGCAGCGCTGTCGCGCACCCCGACACGCGTCATCGGCCTAACACTCGCGGTGCTCATCATCGCTGCGCCCACGACGCACGCGTTGGCGCTGCAGTACGACAGTGTAATGAACATTGATGAATGCCCCGCCAAGGTTGCGGAAAGGAATCCAGAAATCGATGCCGAAGCGCATTGCGACGAATTCCGCTACGACAGCTGGGGCAACCTTGTTGCCCGGAATTGGCAGGAGCTGTCGCTGGTCGGGCTGCGCGTGCTGCTGATCGGGGGCGCCGTGCTGTTCGTCTGCCAGGCCACGCTCGCGGCAGGTCAGGTCGGGCGGCACACCGCGCCGGCGCCACCCTCCCCGGCCTGAGCGCACAGCCCGCCTTGCGATGCGGGCGGGCGCGGCCTATTGGGGCGTCATGATCACCCGCGCGCATCTGAAGGGCGACGCCGTGAGCACCGCGCTCTACTCGCCCTGCGAACGCTACCGGTACCTGCTCACGCGGGTGTGGGACGACGCGGGGCCGCGGGTGCTGTTCGTGATGCTCAACCCCTCGACCGCCACCGAGATCCGCAACGACCCCACCGTGGAGCGCTGCGAGCGCCGGGCGCGGACCCTGGGATATGGCGGCTTTCGCGTGTGCAACATCTTCGCCTGGCGGGCGACCGATCCGCGTGCGCTGCGCCGGGCCGCGGACCCCGTCGGCCCGGACAATGACGCGGCGATCGCCGAAAGCGCGCCCTGGGCGGATCAAGTGATCTGCGCATGGGGCACGCATGGCACGCATATGGGGCGCGGGCCGGCCGTCGAGGCGCTCCTGCGCGGCACCGGCGCGGCGCTGTTTCACCTGGGGCTGACCAAGCACGGCCATCCCCGCCACCCGCTCTACGTGGCCTATGCCGAGGCACCGCGCCGCTGGGGCTGAGCCGGCTCGGGCGGCAGCAGCTGCGGACCATGTTTTGACCGCGGCGCGGGCCGGGGGGGCGCGTATTCGAGGCTTTCGTCGCGCGCCATCTTGGCGTATACGCGCGCGCAGCGCTGCCTGAGTGCTGCGCCCGACATGGCCTTGCTGGACGACATCCCGGCTCGCGCCGAAACCGAAAGGAGACCCGATGTCGATTACTGCCGAAGAGAAATCGCGCGTCATTCGCGAGTATGGCACGAAGGAGGGCGACACAGGCTCGCCCGAGGTTCAGGTCGCGATCCTGACGACCCGCATCACCGCGCTGACCGAGCATTTCAAGACCCACGCCAAGGACAACCATTCCCGGCGCGGGCTGCTCAAGCTCGTCGCGCAGCGGCGCAAGCTGCTGGATTACCTCAGGCGCAACGACGAGGATCGCTACAAGACCCTCATCGGCAAGCTGGGCATCCGCCGCTGAGCCGTCGCCGCGCCCCGCCGGGGCGCGGCTTTCGTTTCGGGGTCGCGACCCCGAGCCCCTTCGCCGCACCGGCCGGGCCTCACCGGGAGCGGCGGCACATGCCGAGGCCACGGGCGCGCCGCGCCCGTACGCAACAGGCGCCGGGACGGCCCGGGGCCAGGATGGGATACGAGATGTTCAACGTTACGACGAAATCGATTCAATGGGGTGAGGAGACACTCACCCTCGAGACGGGCAAAGTCGCGCGTCAGGCCGACGGCTCCGTCATCGCCACGCTGGGCGAGACCAGCGTGATGGCCAATGTGACCTTCGCCAAGGAACAAAAGCCCGGCATGGATTTCCTGCCGCTGACCGTTCACTACCAGGAACGCTACTACGCGGCGGGCAAGGTCCCGGGCGGCTTCTTCAAGCGTGAGGCGCGCCCCTCCGAGAAGGAGACGCTGACCTCGCGGCTGATCGACCGGCCGATCCGGCCGCTCTTCGTCGAGGGGTTCCGCAACGAGGTTCTGGTGATCTGCACCGTGCTGTCGCACGACCTCGTCAACGAGCCCGACATCGTCGGCATGATCGCGGCCTCGGCGGCGCTGACCCTGTCGGGCGTGCCCTTCATGGGCCCGATCGGCGCGGCGCGGGTGGGCTTCGCGAACGGCGAATACGTCCTCAACCCCGAAGTCGACGACATGCAGAAGCTGCGCGACAATGCCGAGCAGCGGCTCGACCTCGTCGTGGCGGGCACGCAGAATGCCGTGATGATGGTCGAGTCGGAGGCCTATGAGCTCTCCGAGGACGAGATGCTCGGCGCCGTCGAATTCGGCCACAAGGCGATGCAGCCGGTGATCGACCTGATCATCGATCTTGCCGAGGACGCGGCGAAGGAGCCCTTCGACTTCACGCCGCCGGACTATTCCGCGCTCTACGGGCGCGTGAAGGGGCTTGGCGAGGCGCTGATGCGCGCCGCTTTTGCCATCAAGGACAAGCAGGAACGCACCACCGCCATCTCCGCGGCCCGCGACGCCGTGCGCGCGCAGCTCACCGAGGAGGAGCAGGCCGATCCCGACCTGGGCTCCGCCTTCAAGAAGCTCGAATCCGAGATCCTGCGCGGCGACATCATCGCCGGCGGCGCGCGCATCGACGGGCGCGGGCACGGCGATATCCGCGACATCGTCTCCGAGGTCGGCGTGCTCGCGCGTCCGCACGGCTCGGCGTTGTTCACCCGCGGCGAGACGCAGGCGCTGGTCACGACCACGCTGGGCACCGGCGATGACGAGCAGATCATCGACGCGCTGCACGGCAACAGCCGCGCCAACTTCATGCTGCACTACAACTTCCCGCCCTATTCGGTGGGCGAGGTCGGCCGCTTCGGCCCACCCGGACGCCGCGAGATCGGCCACGGCAAGCTCGCCTGGCGCGCGCTGCAGGCGGTGCTGCCGCCGGTGACGGATTTTCCCTACACGGTGCGGCTGGTCTCGGAGATCACCGAGTCGAACGGGTCGTCCTCGATGGCGACCGTGTGCGGCGGCTCGCTGTCGATGATGGATGCGGGCGTGCCGCTCAAGGCGCCGGTCGCCGGTGTCGCGATGGGGCTGATCCTCGAGACGGACGGCAAATGGGCCGTCCTGAGCGACATTCTCGGCGACGAGGATCATCTGGGCGACATGGACTTCAAGGTCGCCGGCACCGAGGCGGGCATCACCTCGCTGCAGATGGACATCAAGGTCGCGGGCATCACCCCCGCCATCATGAAGCAGGCGCTCGCGCAGGCGAAGGACGGGCGGCTGCACATCCTCGGCGAGATGTCGAAGGCGCTCACCGAGGCCTCGGGCTTTTCCGAGCACGCCCCGCGCATCGAGATGATGCAGGTGCCCGTGGACAAGATCCGCGACGTGATCGGCTCGGGCGGCAAGGTGATCCGCGAGATCGTCGAGACCTCCGGCGCCAAGGTGGACATCAATGACGAGGGCCTCATCAAGATCGCCTCGCCCAATGGCGAGGCCATCAACAAGGCCCGCGACCTGATCCACTCGATCGTCGCCGAGCCCGAGGAAGGCAAGATCTACACCGGCAAGGTCGTCAAGATCGTCGATTTCGGTGCCTTCGTGAACTTCTTCGGCAAGCGCGACGGGCTGGTGCATGTCAGCCAGATCGCGAACACGCGGCTCAACCATCCCTCGGATGCGCTGCAGGAGGGCCAGGAAGTCAAGGTCAAGCTCCTGGGCTTCGACGATCGCGGCAAGGTGCGGCTGTCGATGAAGAACATCGACCAGGCCACCGGCGAGGAAACCTCGGGCGAGACGCAGGACGCCTGACGCCCCGACCAGACCGATCGAAACGCCCCGGCCGCCGCGCCGGGGCGTTTTCGTTTGCAACCTCCCGGTCTCGTGCCTATGTTTGTTATAGTATTACATTCATGAGGTGCAGCATGACCGACGCCGATCCGCGGCTTCCCGTGACCGTCCTGTCGGGCTTTCTCGGGGCGGGAAAGACGACGCTTCTCAACCGCGTGCTCAACAATCGCGACGGCCGGCGCGTCGCGGTGATCGTCAACGACATGTCCGAGGTCAACATCGACGCGGATCTCGTCGAGGCCGGCGTCGATCTGCGCCGCGGCGAGGAGACATTGGTGGAGATGTCGAATGGCTGCATCTGCTGCACGCTGCGCAACGATCTGCTCGCCGAGGTGCGCCGGCTCGCGGGCGAAGGCCGGTTCGATTACCTGCTCATCGAGTCGACGGGGGTGTCCGAGCCGCTGCCCGTCGCCGCGACCTTCGAGTTTCGCGATGCGCAGGATGCCAGCCTGTCGGATGTCGCCCGGCTCGACACGATGGTGTCGGTGGTCGATGCGGTGAACCTGCTCTCCGACTATTCCAGCCATGATTTCCTCAAGGATCGCGACACCACCGACGAAGGCGACGCGCGCACCCTCGTCAACCTGCTCACCGACCAGATCGAGTTCGCCGATGTCGTCATCCTCAACAAGATCACCGCGGCCGGTCCCGCGCGCACTGATGCCGCGCGCCGGATCATAAAGGCGCTCAACCCCGATGCGCGGCTGATCGAGACCGATTACGCCGAGGTCGAGGCCGGCGCGATCCTCGATACCGGCCTGTTCGATTTCGAGCGCGCCCATGATCACCCGCTCTGGGCCAAGGAGCTCTACGGCTTCGATGAGCATGTCCCCGAGACGGAGGAATACGGGGTGAGCTCCTTCGTCTACCGCGCCCGCCGGCCGTTTCACCCCGAGCGTCTGTATGGTGTGCTGGGCGGCGATCTGCCCGGCGTGATCCGCGCCAAGGGGCATTTCTGGCTCGCCACGCGGCCCGGCTGGGTCGCCGAGTTCAGCCTCGCCGGCGCGATCAGCTCGGTCGTCCCGCTCGGCGTCTGGTGGGCGGCCGTCCCGCGCGAACGCTGGCCCGACCATGACGCCGCGCGCGCCTACATGGCGCGCAACTGGGTCGAGCCCTGGGGCGACCGGCGCCAGGAGCTCGTCTTCATCGGCTCGGGGATGGATGAGGGCGCGATCCGGGCGGCGCTCGATGCCTGCCTGATCGGCGATCCCGAGCGCGCCGCCTTCGCCCCCGAGGACTGGGCCGGGTTGCCCGATCCGTTCCCGCAATGGGGCGTGCGGGAGGCCGCATGAGCACCGCGCAGCTTCGCGACGCCGACCGCGTTGCCACCGGCCCCGACCCCGACGCCCTCGCGCATACCCTCGATCCGGGGGTGGCCGCGGCGGTGTGGCAGCGCCCGCGCGATGCGGCCTTCGCCGAGTGGATCGACACGCTCGCGCCGGATGCGCTGCCCGCGCTGCGCGTCAAAGTCGCGCCGGCGCATGCGGGCGATGCAGTGCGCGCCGCCTGCGCGCGCGCCGGAACCCCGCGCGGGGCGATGCGCGAGCGGCTCGCCGAGGATGTCGGCGCACTCGCGCTGATTTTCGCCGGGCTTATGGCCGCGCCGATGCTGGGGCTGCGCCTCGACGTGGTGGCGGACGACGCCTGCCGGCGGTTTCACTGCGACCGGGTCACGGCCCGGCTCCTGTGCACGCTGCGCGGGCGCGGCACACAGTTCGTCGTTGGCGCGCCGGGCACCGAGCCCGCCGAGACGCAGGAGCTTTCCACCGGGAGTGCCGCGATCTTTCGTGGCGCGCTCTGGCCCGGCGAGACGACGCGGCTCCTGCACCGCTCGCCGCCGGTCGCGGGGCGCGGCGAGACTCGGCTTCTGCTGGTGCTCGACCCGCTCGCGCAGGCGCCATGAGCGCGCGCAACCTCGCCAGCGCGCTGCCGCGCCGGCGCGCGCGCCCGATGCACGGCTTCGACCGGCTGCCGCCGGAGCTGCGCCGCTGGCTGCACGGGGCGGCGCTGCCGTGGCGGCCGGCCTCGGCGCTGCGGGTCTGGCGCCGTGCGCTCAGGGAGACGGGCGATCCTGCTGCGGCACGCGCCCGGCTCGACGCGGCCGAGCGGTGCACGCTGGCGCGCGACGCGCCGCGGATCTGGGGCCCGGATCATCCCGCTGCCTTGCAGCCCCCGCCGCACGGTGCCACTGTGTCGCCAAAATTCAGGAGGCACCAATGCTCGACAAGCGTCAGTTCTACATCGACGGGGCCTGGACCGCCCCGAAAGCCGCCAGCGATCTCGAGGTGATCGACCCGTCCACCGAGGAGCCCTACGCGGTGATCGCGCTCGGCGGGCAGGCCGACACCGACGCCGCCGTGGCCGCCGCGCGCGCCGCGCTCAACGGCTGGATGTATGCCGACCCGCGCGAGCGCCGCGCCGTGGTCGAGCGTATCCTTGCGGCCTACGAGGCGCGCGCCGACGAGATGGCCGAGACCATCAGCCGCGAGATGGGCGCGCCCATAGATCTGGCCCGCAACGCCCAGGCCGCCGCCGGGATCGGCCATCTCAAGGGCTACCTGGCGGCGTTCGACCATATCGAATTCGAGGCCCCGCTCGGCGATCACGCCCCCGAGGACCGCATCATCAAGGAGGCCGTCGGGGTGTGCGGGCTGATCACGCCGTGGAACTGGCCGATGAACCAGGTCACGCTCAAGACGGTGCCGGCGCTCCTGGCGGGCTGCACGATGGTGCTCAAGCCCTCCGAGGTCGCGCCGCTCTCGTCGATGCTTTACGCCGAGATCCTGCATGAGGCGGGGGTGCCGAAAGGGGTGTTCAACCTCGTCAATGGCGACGGCGCCGGCGTCGGCACGCAGCTTTCGGTGCATCCAGAGGTCGACATGGTCAGCCACACCGGCTCGGGTCGCGCCGGCATCGCGATCTCGAAGAACGCCGCCGACACGCTCAAGCGCGTGCATCTCGAACTCGGCGGCAAGGGCGCCAACATCATCTTCCCCGACGCCGATGACGACGCGGTGCGCCGGGGGGCGGCGCATTGCTTTTCCAATACCGGCCAGAGCTGCAACGCGCCGACCCGGATGCTCGTCTCGCGCGAGATCTATGACGACGCCGTCGAGATCGCGCGCCGCACCGCCGAGGCCACGCAGGTCGGCCCGCCCTCCGAGCCGGGCAAGCATATCGGCCCGCTCGTCAATGCGGCGCAGTTCGACAAGGTGCAGGACCTGATCCAGACCGGCATCGACGAGGGCGCGCGGCTGGTCGCGGGCGGCGTCGGCCGGCCCGAAGGGGTCAATCGCGGCTACTATGTGCGCCCGACGGTGTTCGCCGATGTCTCCAACGACATGACCATCGCGCGCGAGGAGATCTTCGGCCCGGTCCTGTCGGTGATCCCCTTCGACACCGAGGCGGAAGCGATCCGCATCGCCAATGACACCCCCTACGGGCTGACCAACTACGTCCAGAGCGGCGACGATGCGCGCCGCCAGCGGCTGGCGCGGCGGCTGCGGTCCGGCATGGTCGAGATGAACGGCAAGTCGCGCGGGCGCGGCGCGCCCTTCGGCGGCATGAAGCAGTCCGGCAACGGGCGCGAGGGCGGCGTCTGGGGCATCGAGGATTTCCTCGAGGTCAAGGCCGTCTCGGGCTGGGGCAGGGACTGAAGCGTCAGGCCCCGCCCGCGCGGCGGGGCCCCAGCAGCCGCAGGAGCGGCATGAGCGCGAACAGGATCTGACCCGCCAACCCGATACGGTGCGCCGAGTCGCCGTAGAGCGCCGCGGCTCCGGAGGCATCCTGCCCGGTCGCCACGGCGAGGGCGAATTCCGCCCCGATGAGCACGGCAAAGGCCACCGCCCCCATCCCGAGCCGCGGCGCCCAGCGCGCCGGCACGCCGAGGCGTGCGACGAGCTTGCCGCAGATGATCCAGGCGGCGGCGAGAATCACCGGCAGTTCGATCAGCACCGCCGCCACCGGCCCCATGAGCGGCTCCAGCATGAGCACCCTGACCACGCCGAGCACCGCGCCCAGCGCGAACACCGCCGCCACATAGACCAGCCCTGCCCCGAGCGCGCGCATCACGTCCTCAGAACGGGCATGGCGCGGCGAAGGTGACGAACCGCCCGCCATCGGGATGGCGCAGCCGCAGCCGCTCGGCATGCAGCATCAGCCTTGGATGATCGGCGGTGGTCTCGGGCGCGTAGAGCGCATCGCCGAGGATCGGATGGCCCAGCGCCCGCATATGCACCCGCAGCTGATGGCTGCGCCCCGTCACCGGCGTCAGCGCGAGCCGCGTGGCACCCTCCTCGAAGCGGATCGCCTCCCAGCCGGTCTGCGCCGCGCGGCCACGCTCATGGCAGATCTTCTGGCGCGGGCGGTCCTCCATGTCGGTGGCGATCGGCAGATCGACGGTGCCTGACCCCTCGAGCCGCCCCGCGACGCGGGCGATGTAGCGCTTCTCGCTGCGCCGCTGCTCGAACTGGCGCGACAGGTGGCGCTGCGCGCGCGGCGTGACGGCAAAGATGATCACGCCGGAGGTATCACGGTCGAGCCGGTGCACCAGCAGCGCCTCGGGAAACGCCCCGCGCACCCGCGCCATCAGGCAATCCTCGAGTCCCGGCAGCTTGCCTGGCACGCTGAGAAGCCCCGCCGGCTTGTCCACAACGAGGATCTCATGATCGTGATGGAGCACCGAAAGCGGCAGGTCGGGCGGGTCATAACGGTCCATCCGCGGCAGTTACGCCGCGCGCGCGCGGGATGCAAACCCACAGCACCGCCGGCACCGCGCCCGCGGCGGATGAAGCACCCCCTCCCCCGGCGAAACCACGCACCGAGCGGCGCCCCCGGCACGCGTCACCGGGCCGAGCGCGCGAACATCATCCTGTAGCCTGCGAGCTGCTCGGGCGGCCCGATCCAGGCATAGGCCAGAAGCGACGGCTCGCGGTCCGACGTGGTAATGCGGTGCTTGTGGCCCGGCGGATTGAAGATCAGCGAGCCGGGGGCATAGACGCCCTGGTCATTCTCGGAGACGGCCCCCGAAAGACACACATAGCTTTCCGTGATCCCCTCATGGGCATGCGCGGGATAGACGCAGCCCGGCGCGAAGAGCACGAGGCCGAGGATCACCTGATGCGTCTGCACCGGGCCGGTCGGCCCGGCGAGTTCGGCATAGGCATATTTGCGCGCGAGGCCGGGCGGCATCTTCTCATAGCCGTATTGCCAGCTGAGCGTGTCGCGCAGCGCCTGCAGGCAGCGGATCAACGGCGCGTGGCGCTCCGCGAGCCCCTCGTCGAGCGCGCGGCGCAGATGCGCGGTGGCCGGCTTGTCGGCCGGCTCCGGGAACTGCAGCGGGGTTTCGGCCCGCAACACTCGGCTGATCGCCTCGCGCACGGCGCGCTGATGCGCGCGGATGCGGTCGCTGCCGCCGGAGGGCAGGAACCGGTAGAGCTCGTAGAACTCGCTCAGTAGGTAGCGCCAGTCCGGCGCATCGGCGAGCCGGCCGGGCGTCACGCGCCCCTCGCAAAGGTCGCATCGAGGATCGCCTGCAGCGCCTCGGCATCATCGCGGGTAAAGGCGGCGGGACGATCGCTGTCGATATCGAGCACGGCGATCAGCGCCCCGACGCCGTCGCGCACCGGCAGCACCAGCTCCGAGCGCGTCGTCGCCGCGCATGCAATGTGACCGGGGAACGCCGCGACATCGTCGACAAGCTGGGCATCGCCGCTGCGAGCGCAGGCGCCGCAAACGCCGCGCTCGAACGGGATCTGCAGGCATCCATGGCCGCCCTGATAGGGGCCGATCCGGAGCAGTCCCGGCTCCGTGACCCGGTAGAAGCCGGTCCAGTCGAAGCGCGCATCGGCGTGGTGGATTTCGCAGGCCAGCGTGGCCATGAGCGCGACGGTGTCGCTCTCGCCCTCGGTGAGCGCGGCGGCGCGGGCGGCGAGCGCGGGATAATCGATCATGCGGTGTCTCCTCGGGCCGGCCGCGGCGCAGCGAAGCATACGAAACGGTAACCTTCAGCGTCTAGGGTCGGCGCACAAGTTCGGAGGATGCCATGCATATCGTGACCCGGCCCGACGGCAATGCGCTCGTGGTTCATGTGCTCGAGTCGCGGATCGACGCGGCCGTCGCCATTCAATTCAAGGACGCTATGCGCGCGCGGGTCGCGCAGGCGCCCGAGCGGGTCGTTCTCGATCTCTCGCAGGTCGATTTCATCGACAGCAGCGGCCTCGGCGCGGTGGTCGCGATGATGAAACTGCTCGCCCCCGCGCGCCGACTCGAGCTGGCGGGACTGACGCCCACTGTCGAGAAAGTCTTTCGCCTGACCCATATGGACCGCGTCTTCACCATCCATCCGGCGCCCCCCGCCCCGCCGGATCCTGATCGTCGATGCGCGGGATGACACTGCACATGAACGAGCAGGCCCTTGATCGCACCCCGGACTTTCATCGGCATTTTCAGGGCCGCTTCCTCGAGGTGCGCGGTGTGCTGGCCGAGTTGCGCGGCAGCCTCACGCGCTACGGACCCGTCTGCTGCGATGTCGCAACCACGGAGATCGTTCTCGCCGAAGTGCTCAACAACATCGTCGAACACGGGTATCAGGGCACCGCGGGGCCGGTGGAGCTGCGCGTCTGGGCCGATTCCGCGGGGCTCACCTTCGTCGTCATCGATGCGGGCGCGCCGCTGCCCGGGGGCCAACCGCCCGCGCGCGATGCGCGTTGCCTGCCCGATGATCCGGACGCGTTGCCCGAGAGCGGATTCGGCTGGCACCTGATCCACAGCCTCACCGAGGGGCTCGAATACGAAACGCAGCTCGGGCGCAACCGGCTGCGCGGCCGGGTGCCCGCGCACCGCAGGCACGGCGGCACACGCCTCAGTTGAGCTGCACCTGGAGCGGATAGTAGCCATCCTGAAAATCGCCGAACAGGTCCGACAGATCCGGATGGTCGATCGGCTCGCCGGTGTCGTCGGGAAGAAGGTTCTGCTCGGAGACATAGGCGACGTAGTAGCTCTGCTCGTTCTCGGCGAGCAGATGATAGAAAGGCTGGTCTTTCGCCGGCCGGCTCTCCTCCGGGATCGACTCGTACCATTCCTCGGTGTTGGAGAACATCGCGTCCACGTCGAACACTACCCCGCGAAACGGATGTTTGCGGTGCCGCACGACCTGGCCGAGATGAAATTTCGCTCGCGTCTTGATCATTCTGTCCACTCCTCGTGATACCTAGTGCGTGTCGGGGGCAGATGTCCATGCCACGCGGCGGAATCGCGCAGGCTGTGGCCCTGCCGCGCGGCTGTTTGCGATTTCCCGGCACGCCGAAATGCGTTACAGTCACGCAAAACTAACAAAAGATCAGAGGCAGACATGAGCAGGATCCTGGTGGCGGCGCTTCTCGCGTTGATCGTCGCGTCATGCGGTCGCAGTTACACTGCGCCGGACAATCTCGACAACGCGTGCCGGCTGGTGCAGGAAAGACCGGCCTACCTCAGCGCGATGCAGCAGACCGAAGAGAAATGGGGCGTCCCCATACATGTCCAGATGGCCACGATCCATCAGGAGAGTGCGTTCATCGGTGACGCCAAGACACCAAGACGCTGGTTTCTCGGCTTCATCCCCCGTGGCCGGATCTCCACGGCTTATGGCTATGCGCAAGCCCTTGACGGGACCTGGGAGGACTACCAGCAGGAAACCGGCAATCGCTTCGCCCGGCGCACCCGGATCGACGACGCTACCGATTTCATGGGCTGGTACATGCATCACACCGAGCGGCGCAACGACATCCCCAAGTCCGACGCGCGGCGCCAGTATCTGGCGTATCACGAAGGCCATGCCGGTTACCGCCGCGGCAGCCACAACCAGAAATCCTGGCTGCTCAATGTCGCCAACCGGGTCGAAAGCCGCGCCGAGCGATATCGCGGGCAACTCGAGAGCTGCCCGGCGCTGCGCTAGAGCGTGTCGCGGTTAATCGGCTTCATAGCCTGCTGCCTTGAAGAAGTTGTAGCACTCCTCGTCTGAGAACAGGTCGCAGACCTGGCCGACGGCTGCCCAGAGTTGATCGTAGGTTCGCGCAGC
>LFCJ01000816.1_pt1 | contig 20419 bp, 30 predicted proteins | sample 643141 | NCBI WGS metagenome assembly LFCJ01 (sample SAMN03766243, study PRJNA286221) | soda lake metagenome | biome: soda lake; feature: Kulunda steppe; material: water; isolation source: sample B1-Br-g2 brine of Lake Bitter-1 | place: Russia: Kulunda steppe | collected 2010-07
GAGAAGGGAGGGGGCACCACACATGTTGGCGTCAACAAGGAAGGGACTGCGCAGAGTCTCAGCAGGCATGAGGCAAAGCCCTGGGAGCACAGGGAAGGGCTATTAATCTCGGAGCACAGGGAGCTGGGGCACAAGGGAGGGGGGGGAGGAAGGGGAAGGGAACAGTACAGGGCACACTGGCATTAACCGAGAGGAGCTTTAGCTCTGGTTCGTGAGCACATCTATCACGTGGTCATACTTACGAACACACAGTCCCACAGGCACAAATTCGCACACAGGCGCAGTCGTGCGCACGCGCAGCAACCCATTTGGACAGCGCCTGCTTGAGCGCAATGAACACAGTCTCACAGGCACAAATTCACACACAGGCGCAGTCGCGCGTGCGCGCAGCAACCCACTTGGACAGCGCCTGCTTGTGCGCGATGAACACAGTCTCACAGGCACAAATTCACAGACAGACGCAGTCGCGCGTGCGCGCAGCAACCCACTTGGACAGCGCCTGCTTGTGCGCGATGCGCTTCATAAAGATCAGCTCCAGCAGCTTGGTGTCGGTGGCCAGGCTGAGCTCCGCCAGCCTGCCCAGCTCCTCCTCGCGCCGCTGCTGCCTCTGCTCAATCTCCCTGCGTGACCAGGCCCGCATACTTGCTTGTGCGTGCAAGCTTGCGTGTGGGTGTGTATGTGTGTACGTGCCCAGGCCCGCATGCTCGCTTGTGTGTGCATGCTTTTACATGTGTGCGCATGTGTGTGTGTGTGCATGTGTGTTCGTGTGTGATTGTGCGTGCAAGCTTGCTTGTATGTGTGCTGACGCGTGCGCAACGCAAGTATGTGTAAAGCACAATTCCTGGCACTACTTCATATCTTGCACGCTGCTCAGCCACTATCCGCATTGTGGCCATTCCCTATAAACGCCAAAACAGTGCATTTGTTTTTCAACAGCCTGATCAGAACAAGTAAGCTCAATTTGGAACGAGTTGGTTCAGGATAGCTGCATGCCCTCACGTATGCTGTGATCATAAGGGCTATTTACTAGCGTGTCTACTTTTATTCGCCTCTGTCAGCACAGCACGCACACGCAGCTAGTAAGCAAGTCGAGCTGTGGCCCTTTTGCCACTTTAAGTCCAACTCTTCCTCCCTGCCCCCACACCCCACCCTCTCATTCTCTCTCTCTCTCTCTCTCTCTCTCTCTCTCTCTCTCTGTGTGTGTGTGTGTGTGTGTTCATCTCTCTCTCTTTTTCAACCCCCCCAACACACACACGCAAGCAGACGCGCATATAAACACACAAGCATTTGCGCCATCACCAGTACAGCAACCCACCTGGCCACCAACCCTCATGCACATAATCAGTTACCTCACAACCACCCAGGACAACTGCTGCCTTCATGCCGCCTTTGGCAGGCCCACCCTCTGCCCCTCCCTCCATACGCACCACTGCCCCTTCCTCTGCACCCACCTGCGCCTGAGCGCTTCGCTCTGCTGCCGCTCGCGCTCCTCCGCCTTGCGTTGCGCTTCCTGCCGCCGCAGCGCCACGTCCGAGGCTTGGAAGGAGGCGTCCTCCTGCCTGTTCACAGCAATGTGATGCCCGGGTGGGGGAAAGGGAGGCACCTTGTTGTGGCCCGCAAGCACTAGCACACAAGGCGCCTCGTCAAGGCACCTTGTCAAAGCACCATATTGAGGCACCTCTGGGTAGAGGTAGAGGCATCCAGCATCGGACCGCGTATGCGTGCATTCCACCGCGTTTCACACGCACGTGTTCTGACATGGCCTGCACGTGGCACTGTGCCTGCGCGTGTGCCTGCACATGGCACTGCTCCACCTGCTCGAACAGCAAAACGCCGCACGCACAGCCAGCCTTTCTTTCCCCCCTCAGCACCAGCACACTGCCAGCGCACAGCGCCTCACGCCGTACGCAGCAGCGCCGCATGCCCATCACAGCGGCGCTGCGCACGCACCTAAACTTAGCCAGAGTGCCCAGCAGCGCCCCAAACATGCGGCGGTTGCGCTTCCGCGCGCCCCCTGCGCCCGCCCCCTCCCCATTTGCGCGCTGCCCCCCATCGTCTCCCCCGCCGCCCTCCTCGCTTTCTGGCGCCCCCCGCTTTGTCCCGCGCGCGCTGCCAGGCTCCTCAGGCTCCTCGCTTGCGCGCGTGTCCCCCCCATCCTGCGGTCAGTTCAGATGAGCATGCGGCACTGTGCTCAGCCTGTCCTGCACCCCTCCGCGTGTCCCCCCCATCCTGCGGTCAGTTCCGATGAGCATGCGCACGCATCACCCCCCTCCTGCAGTTCATTCAGATCAGCGTGCGCGCGCGTCAAACCCCTCTTGCGGTTCGTTCAGACCAGCGTGCGCGTGCATCACCCTCGTCCTACTATTACGCCAGGCTAGCACGTCTGCTTGTCACCTCTGTGCTGCTATCAAGTTGGACCAGCAGTCAAGCGTGCCACGCCGCTCTTTGAGCAAAAGGGCACCACCCCCTTGGTGAGTCGCAGCCCTGCACCCAACCTCCAACTACCATCAGCTGGGGGTGGGTCCACCCCGGACCTCGTACCTGCCCACCCAGCGCGCCCACGCTGCCCTGATGCCTGCCAGCCAAGCGCGTGCCTTCCCCTAGCAAGCCACAGCCAAGCCCTTCGCCCCCACTCCTGCGACCATCAGCTGAGCTCCCCCACCCCGGCCCTGTTGCCTGCCCACCAAGCGCGCCCCCTTCCTTCCCCACTGGGAGTTCCAGCCTAACGCCCCAGCCACCTTTTCATCAATTCATAGCCGCCCAAGCGCAGCCATGTGGCTGAATGCAGTTCCTAGCCAGCTCCGCGTCCTCGCGTCGCTGACGGGGAGACGCGGCTGCTTGCCCCCCTTAAGCAACAGTGATGAGGAGCAAGCAGCCACAGCAGCATGTCATCCTTTTTGCTTGCGCCCTCCCAGCAGCAGTGCTCCCACCGGGGGCAGGCAACCTGCTTTGCAACCTGGTGCACGCAGTTATGCAACCTGGTGCACGAAGTAGTGCAACCTGGTGCACGCAGTTATGCAACCTGGTGCACGAAGTAGTGCAACCTGGTGCAAGAAGTAATGCAAGCCTACCAAAAGAGTAGCCCTTACACTCCCCTCCCGCGTACCTTGACAACCACAGAGGACAACAGCCGTTTCCGCGGCGCCACGGGAGGCACCTGCGGGGGAAGGCCAACCAGGCCACATGAATTAGCACCAATCAGGCTACAGAAAGCAGAACCACGACTCCCCTCGCCTCGGCCGCATGGAGCAAAGCACACTACAGCCTCAATCTCAGTGCCAGTCGACCTTCTCACAGGAAAAGCCAAAGCAGCTTGGCCCTGACATTCCACCACTGCGCTCACCCTCATCTTCCCACACACACTTCAGGGCTCCTGTACACCTGCATCCTCCCTTTCCCCATCTGCCCCCACACATGCACGCGCACAGACACATATGCATGCGCACACATATACAGACACGCACACACACAGACACACACAGGCCAGACCCCACACGCAACCCATGCACTTCGCTCACCTCCAGGGGGACATCGTCCCTGGCTCCCCGGAAGGGAGCGCCACCGCCGAAGCGGGAGCCCCTGTCCCTGTCGTCATGGTCGCTGGGGGGGCGGCCCCTGTGAGCGCACACACACCGGGGCATGCACGGGTTAACACAGCAACAACACAACTGGATGGCCCCTGCGTGAGATAACGCGCACAGGCGCATGCGGGGCACGACGCACAGCACGACAGATGGGAGTTGGTCAGGGGTGCCTGTGCATGAGCACTCAGCTTGCCTTCCCTGCAGAGGCTGCAGGCTTACTCGCTTGGAGGGTACACATACAGGATATCAAGCTGGCGCGGCTTGGGGCCCACCCAAACGCACCACCTAGATTAGCACTGGTGCACGCATGCCCTGATGCTTTGGTTGCACTCTGCAGCGGGTTTCCAGGTACAGCACGCATGCACGCATTTATGGGGACTGGGGGATCTCCACATGGTGTGAGGTGTGTGCCTTCTTGCTACTGGCTGCATGTCAGGCTCTCATGCGTGGCATGCTCCCCTGCCTGATTACAAATCACATCTCCTGAGGTTCCAGACACTACCAGGTAACAACGCAGCGTGCATGCTTGAAATAGGGACAGTGCATGCTCCGGCAATCATGCTCAAGGGTGCTTGCTGAACTTGCTGTGCTGACTGACATGTGCTGTTCTGCTGATGCCCTTGTGCTCACAATTCACTCGCAGATATACCCAGACACAGGGCTGACGGGTCAGGTGTGCATGGCAGCGCACATGCAGCATGCACATGCGCTCTACAGTTTTCACATTTAGGTACAAGGCTAGATGGATGCAGAGATGAAGACGCAGCATTTACCACAATTGTATGGGTTGCTGGATTGGTAGGTCCAAGGCATGTTTTAGTGTGAGCGCTGCCCACTCACCTGCGGGGGGGTGGGGGGCCCACAACAGCATCACGCCCGTTTGAAGGAGGTGGCAGGTCCCCCATGGATCCCCCTCCCATCATCATAGGCCCAGCTGGTCCCCTGATGCCCATGCGTGGGCCTCCAAGTCCTCCAGGCTCCAATCCCCTGCTGAGACGAGGCCCCATTGATCCTCGGGGGGGGCCCCCCGGCCCATCCCTGGCTCCACCGTAGCCGTAGCCGTCGCGAGGTGGAACATCACGAGGGAATGGGGGACCTCTGCTCCCAGGGCCAGCTGCCCCTGGGCCGGGAAACCGGCCGGGTAGATCAGGACCCTTGAACGCCATCGGCGGAGGTGCCCCTAACGGCCCACGCTGTGCATCCAAGCGCTGCTTCGCCTGCCGGTTGAGGAAGATTTGAACGCTGGTACAATGGGGTTGTCCAGAGTGTAACTTAGGGGGGCACACTAGCAAAAGCAACTGGCTGTGCAGCCCTTCCTCTTCTTCAGGACATGCACCCTGGTCTGGGTGAAGATGCTATATTCTTGACAAGTAATGGGATACTGTGTGTGCATCAACTCTCTGAGCACATTGGAAGAGGTGGAAGAGGGAAGGGCCATCTAGGATATCAGAAAACGTTAGTGCGCGCATCCTCATGTTTCATCACCAGCATGAATTGTGGAAGTTTTGCTTGTGCATGCAAGCAGCATGCAACGTGATGCAGCAGTGATAAGCTCAAGGGCTTCTGAAAGGCAGGCATGCAAGAGGACAGCGCAACTGCGAGGTCATCTGCACACCTCTGCCTTCTCCCTCCTGAGCTCCTGCAACTCAAGCTCCAGTGCTGCGAGATCCATGGCTCTTGGCCCAACCACTTCCGAGTGAACTAAAAACACCAACTAACACACACTGCACATACGCACGGGGTACGCGCTAGACACTCTGGCGTGTTGTCTATGTGTTGAGAATTTGATTTCTACACAATCATGGCGGACGCACATGTGAGCACTGGCATCATTGCAATTATGGGTTCAAGGTTCGGAGGATTTTGATTCCCAAAGTTAAATTAAAACATATGACGTTCGTCACCGCTGCTCTTCCTGCATGACCTTGCATGAGGATGACAGTTCAACGAGGCAGCCTCCTGCAGCTGCTCAGGCAGTGCTGCCATTTACATGCAGTGCAAGGCCATTCCCCAGCAGCATCTAGCAACACCAGTCATCTTTTGGCCTCTGCGCTTGTCTGGCTGAGGCAGGATGGATCCAATTCATCAGGCTCTAGATGGCTACCATTTGGTGGTGCAAGCAAGGGAGAAAAGATACCGAAGCCTGAGAGAAAGGATGTCCAACCCACTCCCAGCGTGTGCAGAGTGGATGCAGCAGGTATGGCTCTGTGCCGACAGCGAAGCCTTCTGCGCAAGCCGACTAGCCTGCTGCAGTCTGGCCTCAACAGGGAGGCTTCAGGGCTTCGATAACATCAACAGGGCCATGGGCCTGTCTTGATAGCTTTTAGTCTGTAATGTGCATGCTGATCACTGCCCTGTTGCACACAGGCACGCCACCCAGCGGCGCGGCCTCGCCTTCCTCCAGCTTCTGGTGGCTGCAAGGTGGAAGCAGCCAAGGCCAACAGCCTAGCAACCTTGTACCCGCTTGGACATGGAGGCACCAACACAGCAGCATGAGCCCCTTGTTACCTCCACACTGTGTTGGCCACCCCATGCTGTCCAGCGCTCATGCACAGCTGCAGCAGGGCTTTCAATTCCACCTGCTTCAGCAACATCGCGGATACAAAAGTAATAAAAAGTCCATGAAGCCGGTGTATGCGCGAGCGAGCAAGCTTGCTGTGCGGCCTTTGCTGCCGCCCATACCCCCAGAGGAGCGCAAAAGCCGGGACAGGTGAATGGCGTGGGTCTAAATCATGAAGTGTTTCTCCTGTTTGCTGATCACATTGCAGCACGCATGTTGACATAGTGAGCAAAGGGACAAGCATCTAAAAATTGCTTCGTCCCTATTGGGCGGCTTGGGTGCGTAAACGTGCATACGCGCATGTGCAAACGCGGAGCATGCGGTGACTCACATTCATGAATGCATGACGTAAGAATATGCATGATTCTCATAGCATAGCACATCCTACGGTTCCATGCCTGATCGTTTGGGTTCAGGTATCGGCATGCGCCCATCATCCATCATCCATCATCCATCATCCATCATCCATCATCGTTTGGGTTCAGGTATCGGCATGCGCCCATCATCGACACCGCCCTTCCTCCAATCCCCACTCCCCCCAAGCCCGATGCCATCAAACGCGTGGGCTTCATCACCCGCGCGTACCAACTGGACATGCAGCCCAAATTTGCAGTGGTAGGTGGGCTGCAGCAGCAGGTTGCCAACAGCGGAGGGGGTGGCACGACTCACCAAGTATGTTGGCATGCATTGGTTCTCCTCTGCTGGAGCTTCTCCTCTGCTGGAGCATGCATGCCAGCACGTACGCAGCAGAATTTTCCCCAGGCATGTTTATAGCAGGGCTCACCCCTGGCATGTTGCCATGCATTCCTTTTCCTCTGCCTGAGCTTGGGTTCTAGAAGCAGAGGTCATCCTTGCTTGGGTTCTAGAAGCAGAGGTCATCCTTGCTAGAGCTTGTGTTCAAGAGGCAGAGGTTACCTCTGACAGCCAGGCTCAAGAGGAATCGAGCTTGCTGTGCTGCGACAAAAGCCGCATAGCACAGGTTCAGGCAAGCTGCTGTATTTGATGGACATGGCCCTTCATGGCCGACTAGCTCGGCAGGCTAGCTGGGGAGCTTGAGCACATGGCGATCATCAGCTGGGGTGGTGTACTCGTGTTGGATGTTGCACAGCACATTTACCAATCTTGGTATAAACTTGCTTGTCCTTCTGCACTCATCCATAAAAACGCGTACGTTTCATGCCCAGACACCATGCATCCGCCCACGCACTCATTCGTACACACGTGTCATGCCCAAACACCATGCATACACTCAATGCATTCGTATGTTCGCGTACGTTTCATGCTCGGACGCCATGCATACACTCACATGTGTTCCCACCCGTTCTAGTGTGGCACCTCCTAACGCACCCGCTCCAGTGTGGCAACCCCTTGCGCAGCCGTGCTGCAGCATACATGCCAGCTTGTTGGTGCAACCAACTTTTTGGTGTAACTACCGCAGGTGGAACTTTCAGGCACGCAGTTCAAGGTGACTGTGGATGATGTTATCTTCATCAACAGCCTGTCTGGCCAGGCGCGCATCAACGAGGTGCGAGCTGGGCTACCTAGCAGGGCGTCCAGCAGCATCTGGGCGTGCATGCATGTGATTGTCTTGCATACCTGATTGTGCGCGCGTGTTTGTGCGCTTGTTTGTGCGCGTGTTTGTGCGCATGTGTGCTCTATTGGAATGCCTGGTCCTGTGCACACGTGTGCGCATGCGCGTTTGCATGTGCGTGTGTGTACACATGTGCCGCATCAGGACTGTCAGCCCCAATTCGAGGTGATAGCTCTGAGAGAGCTCTTCTGTTAAGTCTGGCCAACTGACATGCCCGCTGTCATGATCCATGACGCGCATGCTGGCCCTAGTTCTTTCTCCAAACTTCCTCTCCCAATTTCTCAACAGCTCTTCAGTGAGGATGGTCAGTGCATCTGCAAGTCACTGTAACTTGCACTTCTTGAATGCACAGGCCTCATCCTTGCTCTAGGTTCTCTCCCTAGCATCACAATCTTCCATGCAACGCAACCTTCCAAGCATCAGCCTCCAGCTTATCGCGTTTCCATCGTTTGTGTGTGCTGCAGGTGCTCTCCCTAGGGCGAGTGTTGTTGCTGGGGTCCACTGATACAACACTCATAGGCCGCCCCTACGTGCCTGGAGGTAAGGGCGAGTGTTGTTGCTGGGGTCCACTGATACAACACTCATAGGCCGCCCATACGTGCCTGGAGGTAAGAAGGCCCCCTGTGGACGTGCAGCATACCTCAATGCCCAGAGCCCATGCTGCCCCGTGCTATGTACTTGTTGGCAATCCAGGACGGAAGCCCTGCTTCATGCCTTCGATGACCTTGGGAATGAGTGTAGAGGTTCTCTGGTGTCCCTTGTCACCTTCTTGGTTTATCGAATGGGCTTATCTTATTACCTTGGAACCAGCGGAAGTGTCCTCTGGAAGGGTTCTTTTTGTCCCTTGTTGCCTGTTCCATGTCTTTGATCACATTGAGATTGGCCTTTGATCACATTGAGATCGTGTCCCTTAATGCCTGTCCCACATCTTAGATCACATTGAGATTGGCGCAGGTGCCCTCTGGCTGTGTCTATGCATAGCCCCCCTCCTGCCCCATCCGGCAGTCCGTCTTACATGATTATGGTAAAAACAGAAGATCTTGTGCAGGAAACAGAAGAAAGGGCTGGTGCCTAGTAGTTTGTACACGACTGATGTCCCTGAGCTCTATGAGCAGTGATGCACCGTTCGCTAGAAACGTGTCTCTAGGCCAACACGGCGCAAGGCATCGACTGCCAAGCGGTTGGCTTGTCCCGCACAGCGTCAGTTGGGTCGCCCGTCTCCATCAAAGCAGTTTGTCTGCAGGGAAATGTTACCTGGATTTACCTGCTGGCTTGGGGCCGCAAGCTAGGTGACATGATCTGGGTGCCGTGCGTTTGTTCTTTCTTGCAGCGTACGTGGAGGCTGCAGTGGAGGAGCATTTCTTGGACGGGAAGGTGCACGTGTTCAAATTCAAGAAGCGTAACCGCTACCGCAAGTACGCGGCGCCACGGCCGCAGCTCACCACCTTGCGCATTCTCAGGATTCATGGCCTGCCAGAGCCCTCGGAATCACTCAGCAATCAGTCAGGCGCGCAGCTGCTGCCCCAGCCAAAGCATCAGCAGGGAGGACAAACAATAGAGATCTCACAGCTCCCTAGCTCTCGCGTGCGCTTGCCTATCAAGTACTATTCAGAGAGTGCCACGCTATGAGCAGCCTTACCTAATGGTCTGACTGCATCTGAATAGATCTACACAGGACCAGCTCTTTTGCCGCACATTGTAGTGAGTTCACAAGTTAGGGTTGCCTGCCAGCCTGGTCGTTAGGCTGATTTCAGTGTTCCTTGTATGCGCAACACGTCGCCATTTTGCTACGCTTGCGTCTAGATGACGTAGACGCAGCCCTGCTGGGCGTCGCTGAGCACCCGTAGCTAATTGGCGACAAGAATTTTCCTGGGGAGTACCTGTTGTAGGCAAATGTAGATGTGTTTTTTTATTAAGCAGTGGGGTTTAATGGAGTTTTGGGCAAATGCCCAGCCTGGCCCTTCACAGCCTTCCCCAGTTCAGCCTGCCCCGTCTCCAGCAGCAACAGCCACAAATGCTGATGCAGCTTGTGCGAGCACATCTGTGGGGGAGCAGCAGCAAGGGACTGCAGCAGGAGACACTGAGGGGCCGGCTGCTAAGCCCAGGAAGGGCAGGCGGGAGGGGCAGGATGCGGAGACAAGGCATCCAGGGGGGCGCTGGGTGATCAAAAGACCTCCTGAGTTGGGGAGGCAACATGTTGCCAAAGTGTACGCTTTGTTGATATGGGCTATGGGCTGTGTGCCATGTTCGTGGGCGAAGAAGCAGGATGTGCTGATTCAAGTGTATAAGAAGGTTGAAGCCAATTATCATCAGGGCACCAAAAGAAGTACCATCCAAGCAGCAGCAGCAGCAGCCAGAACTTTGGCAAAATATTATTGGCCTTGATACACTGATTTTTGGCAGGAGCACCATGTGTCGACAATGTGTCGACAATTGGCTAAGAAAAAAAAGATTATGCCAACAAGGCAACCCCTGTTTGCGTGAATTAAGGAAGAAGTTTACATCTGTTGATGCACCAGGCAAACCTCCACCATCAAACTAGGAAGAAGTCATAAGTGGGGGGTCGGGAGGGTTCTGAAAAGAGCCGTACGTTCTTCCCTTGATATTTTTTTACCTCCTACTTGTTTTTATTATCTTTGTTGCGTATTGAATAGAATGAGTGTTTAGATCGAGAGTAAACTTGCTTACTCTACACCTATCTAGGCCAAGCTTACTGAGGGGTGGTTCTGTATGACATTTATAGATGGTCCCCATCACTCCAATCAGGATGGCATGTTGGCTTACTTTGTGGCATTGCTGTGCTAAGGCGTGTTTCAACCTATTATGCTGCTCAGGTGCTCTCGCTAGTTGTTGCTCTGGTCGTGTGTCATCACAACATCTGACTTCAATGAGGTGAACATCCTAGCGCGAAAGGTGTGTAGCCTGTATATCTCTTTGATGGCCATTTTCCATCCCAAATGGCCGTACGCAAATAACATCTGGTCTAGAGCAGGATCAAAGTTCATCTGCTGAAAGGTTTGGTAGAAGCCATTGGAGTAAAGTCCTGTTGGCTACATACCCAAAACCTTTTTAGAAACACAGACTGATTTTTTGTTGCTGCCAGTGGTCTTTGCCAGCCAAAAAGTTATTCATAATGTCTGTGATGAAATGGAAGAGCTTGTTGTGCCGTTGAGAAAGAAACTTCCTTTCTTATTTGAAATCAAAGACAGTCTGACGAGGCAAGGCACAATCTTGAGGGCCTCCGCAGAAAGGAATTGCAAAAAGAAGAAGAAAGGAACGAGTATTTCTTGCTGAAAGAGCAAACAAGCAAGTCTTCAAGTGAAAAAGAACATGCTCTTCATTTTGCACAGCAGCACAATCTTGTGCTTACATACAAGAGTACTTGTCACAGTGGCCATTTCCAACGTGCAAGATGGAGGATTCCACCGCAAGAGTATGTGCATATAAACGAAACCTGACAAAATTCCTCTTAAAATGCTTAGGGAGGTCAAGGTACAGATAGCAAGGTGGCAAGGTACAGATAGCAAGGTGGCATTTGGATCATCATGGCAACCCCATCATTCCGGAACAATATTGCAAACATAATTATCTGAACAAGTATGGTATGATGTTTGTGAATATTCATGTAGGGCAGAGCTTTGTTCTCGCGATCGGATTTAACGAGTATTCTTTGCTTCTTTCACCAAAAAAATTAGTATTCCAATGCAGTCCCTATTGAAATTCAGTCAAGCGCTGCCAGCTCAGCCTACTGTTCCTCCCTGTAGGAGCCCCACATGTGCACCTGCATCCTTAGTGAGGAGGCAATGCGCAACTCTCCAGGCAACCAGGGGTGATCAGTCAGCTGAGGGTGTAGTGAGCAGACGGATGCTGGGTGGTGCTGGCGTGCTTGCAGCGATGGTGAGCAAGCGCAAGTGAAGAGCAGCAATGTATTATCTGCGGGTCCTGGTCCAGCCCCTTATTTGACTACCATTTGCTCATGTGCCCACAGGTGTTGCCTCAACAAAATGCGATGGCTGAAGTGAAGCCTTTGAGGTGGGTGCGGACACCATTCAAAAGGGATCGTTTTGCTGACTACCTCCCAAAATCACGCTTGCCCCAACTGCGGCATGGGGGCAATGGTCACGGCAGCTGCATTCCCAACCACCAAAAGCCACCTACCTGCCAAATAGAACAGCAAACAAGGCTGGGCACCCTACTACATCTGCTTACTGTTAGTAAAGCCTCCTCTTGGACCAGCACGGCATGAACACATGCGCACACAATTGTGCTCTGAGGTGCTGGCCAACCTGTAATTTTGTCACGTGACTGGATAAGATGCGATAGATGAGATGAGAGACTTTCGGGTTGCTAAACCTTCAAAACTTGCGATGACTTCAATTTGTGTGCATTTCCACACTACCGATCAATCCTTTGGCGGTTAGGAACTGACAGGCAGGCACAAATGTGGCTCAAATTAGGGGTCTCCTTTGCTCCAGATCAACAGCTGGGCCTTTATCTTGATCCCAGCTCATTTTGGGAATGTAGCAAACACAAAGGAGCACAAGCAACCTTGCACCTTATACCTTTTATGAGCCAGGTCCTTTCAGTGGGGATGCCCTTGCAGTGGGGGCCTTTCAGCGGGGCCTGATGCAGACTCAGATCAGACAACAGCTGTGCAAGCCCAGTCCCTATTGAAAGCCCACCTTGTGCTCACCACTGCCCTTGAGCCGCGCTACCAGGCACATGAGCTACGTGCCCACTCTTGTCCACGCTGCGCAGTGAAGCAGTACCAACCTCATCCGGGCAGAGCTGGCTGGAGCAGGACTCCCGGCAGAACCTGCATGTGGTGCACCTGGTGAGTCCAGGCCAAAGCTGCATGTGGTGCTCTGGGCGGCTCCCAGCAGAACCAGCGTGTGGTGTACCTGGCATTTCCTGCTTGCTGGACGGACAGGGTCAGCTTGCTGAAGGCGTTGGGAACGGCAGAGGAGAACATCACAGTGGCATGCATGTGGGTGCACAGGTTTACTTGTTTGCACCCCGGAACCTAAGATCACAACTGCATCGTGCTGATCGTCCGATTCCTATTTGCCTGCCTGGGAAAACCTACTCTGGGCCCGTCGTAGACCATGCTCCACAAGCGCAGGCCTGGCCGCTCTGAAGAAAGCATGCGCAGGCCTGCATCCCAGCCGCCCTGAGTGCCTGTTGGTGTCACCCTTGCACGCAGGTGGGCGACATAGACGCGACCTCCAGGTTCTACCAAGACACGTTTGGGATGCAGCTCCTGCGGGCCAGAGGCTACGGCGAGGTAAGTCCAGAGGCCATGTCGCAAAGCGCACGGGGCGCTGCAGGCAGAGTGGTGAAGAGGCCAGAGGGCACCATCACACAGCAACGGCGCGTAGTGCTGTCCAGAAAATGCAGCAAGTTGCGCTAGTTGCGCGCAGGTGAGTACAGAGCAAGAGGGGAACTGCACGGACAGACGCTCCAACAAAGCTCCCACATAGGGCTCCATCATCTCCAACACCGGCTCCACGGACAGGGGCTCCAACAAAGGCTCCCACCAAGGACTCTGGCGCTGGCTGGCGGGGTGCTGTGTGGTGTGTGGTGTGGTGTGTGGTATGTGGTGCGTGGGGTGCTGTGTGGTGCCCTGCGCCTGCGCCTGCGCCTGCGCCTGCCATGCTTGCCTGCCTCCCCCTCTCCATGATGGGCCCTGGAGACACGAGACTCGTCATTGGTTGGTCTCCAAATGTTGGGCCCTGTGGGCTCCTCACTCGCTGGCCTCTGCTCCGCTCCTCCTTGCTCCAATCCATATAAGTTGGTCTCCAAATGCTGGGCCCTGTGGACTCCTCTCGCCAGCAGTGGGAGGCACAGCTCAGCACTCAGGCGCTCAACGACTCAGCTCAGTGCAGTCAGGGCTCCTCGTGGGTGTCAGGGCTCCTTGTCGGTGTCTGCTGGCGTGCCTTCCTGATCTAGAAAGCTTGCTTGCCTTTTGTCTTTGGTAGGAATCTGCAACCACAAGCAAGACTCATTGCCTTAGGCTGCCTACCTTGCCCAAATTTGCGGTGCCTCATCGTTTCATGCCCTCCACAGTTCAATGACTGCCCACCTGTTCCGCTTGAGCTCTAATCAGCTTCCTGAAGTCAAGGACAATTCTGCGCCGCGTGCTGTTTGCATCCTTATGCATCAGTGTCTCCCCTTCTTCTCCGCCGCCCCATGCACAAGTTGGCGCGATTCAGCACGGCACATGTTCAGCACGGCACATGTTCAGCACGGCACGGGTTCAGCACGACACGGGTTCAGCACGGCACGGGCCCAGCACGGCACGGATTTAGCACGGCACAGGCTCAGCATGGCACGGGTTCAGCATGGCACGGGCCCTGCACGGCACGGATTTAGCACGGCACAGGCTCAGCATGGCACGGGTTCAGCACGGCACGGTCTCAGCACGGCACAGGTTCAGCATGGCACGGGTTCAGCACGGCACAGCACAATCTGCTGTTGGAGGGAGTCCACTGGGGATGGGGTGGGGGCAGCAGATGGACAGTGGGACTGGGCGGGGGGGAATGGTTGAACACCAAGGGATTTTGAGGATGGAGGTCGGAATCAGAATGAGAAGAAGGGAATATCAAAGATCACCAAGGGATTTTGAGGATGGAGGTCGGAATCAGAATGAGAAGAAGGGAAGATTAAAGATCAAGGGATTTTGAGGATGGAGGTCAGAATCAGAATAACAAAAAGGGAAGGATAGAGATAAAGAACGGGAAGGCGGAGATCAACGAGGGCAAGGCGGGGGGTCAACTTGCCTGGCTGCTGCAGGCCAGGAGCGTGTTTCTGGGGTATGGCCTAAAGACATGGGAAGGAAAAGGAGCGCCTTACCCTCCCGACGCTCCCATGTGCGACTGCGCTTGTCCTGTGCAGGCCAGGAATGCATTTCTGGGGTATGGCCCTGAGGTAGAGGGTGGCCAAGTGAGCCACTGCGTGATGGAGCTTGCCTTCCAGGAGGGCGTCCGCTCCTACCGGATAGGCAGCGGCTTCCTGGGCTTTGGCATCAGGGCAGGTGCGCAGGGTGCTGCGAGCCATTGCGTGCGTGCGCGCGCTTGAGTATTTCTCTGCTGCACCTTGCCTCAAAGCAACAGCCTTCCTTGGGGACTTGAATGAGCCTGCATGCCTGTTTGGCCCTGACTCAGCAAGATTTTGATCTGGAAATGCGAAACTAGCTTTATGTGCGCCAACACCAACACCACCAATGCTCATCTTGCTTCATGGTGCCCTGAGGCTTCTTTGGGTCACTAGAAGGGGCTCAATGGCTTAGTCTGTTTAGTCATGGAGTGTCAACGGATTGATTTGTGTAGTATGGAATATCAATGGATCAACCTATGGGCAGTTCCAGGTATATGTTTTCCTGTGTGTTGGGCTGGAGAGTGCGCAAACATTGCACAAAGTTAATACACCTGCACACTGCAGGGTCAACTGTGTAGAGTCCATGGCACATACATATGCTTGTAGACGTGCGCACGCACTCCCAGCTCTGCTCTTCGTCCAACACCCACCTCTCACTGCTCAATGCGTCCCGCTCCCCTTATTCTGACTGGCAGGTGGAAATACTCTGGTTGGTGGGGACCTTGTCACAGATCCAAACGGCTACAGATTCAAAGCGGTCCCAGCAGGCTCCAGCAGGAGGGCTGAGCCCTTTGCACACGTAAGCGTCCAGAGGGTGTGCACGTGTACATGTACATGCACACACATACACACTCAAAAACACACAAAAACAAGCAAGTAAGCAAGCCCGTCAACTGTTGTACGCAACATCCTCTCTTCTGGTTGTAAGGACACTTTTCCACCGAAAATCCCTTCCAATAATTGGTTGAGTGCGCTGCTGTAGATGGCTTGGTCCTCTGCAAGCCCTAGCAAAATGCATGTTGCCAGCACACTGCAGCCTGTGCTCCCAACCCCCATGCATATGAGCCTACAGGCTACGTCTCTATTTGTGCTACGCTGTTAGTGATGCCTGTGGCTTCTGGCTCCAGGACAGGAGCCAGCCCTTGGGTCTTTCTTGGTTCGTAATTTGATTGTGTTTTGCGCAAAGAGGGTGCAACCTCATGGAACCACCGCGCCCCTCTGTGCTGGTCTTGTTGCCTCTATTGACGCCTGTTTGATGCCCTGCTTATCATACCGCGCCCCTTAGGTCTCCTTGCAAGTGAGCGACATTGACCGTTCAATTGACTTCTACACCCGGGTGCTGGGCATGTCACTCCTGCGCCGAGGTAGGGGGTGAAAGAAAGCAAAAACCCTCATGCGTTCACCACCTGCAGGCTGGCCTGCGTGCGTATGCTCGCACTGCACCAGGGCAGGGCTGGCCTGCGTGCACATGCTCGTACTGCACCAGGGCTGGCATGATTTTTTTCGAGCACTGGGTTAAACACAGGCACACGCGCAACCTTGATCTCATGAGCCGAGTGCTCTTCAGAGGCTTGTTTAGAGTTGCAGTATGGTGCCAAGCTAAGCTGTGGGCAGGCGGAAAATGGAAGATGTGTATCATTGTCACCTGCCCACATCACCACCATCATCACCATCATCATCGCCCTAGGCTGTTGGCCAGAACTGCTGAAGATTGAAGATGCACTTTCCTTGTGGCAGCTGTTCACGGCTGGAGCTCAGAGGGGCAAGAAGGACCAGTTTCATTGTCCCTTCCGGAATCTATTGACAGCAGAGACTTAGAGGGACAGAAATACGCAATGTGCTTGTGCTACGTGGTAGCTGTCGACACCTATGCTAGCGCCAGGGGTGACTCAGGGTCTGCATGCTGGGGCCACCTTTTGAGCAGTGATTGATGGGCTCACATCCATACGATGCACACTGTCCTTCCTGTCCACAGCAATGCAAGCGCGCATGCGCTCCCTGGCTTTGCACGCAGCACAGCGCATTGCACTTGTGCTCCACCTTTTGGCAAGCAGATGTGGAGGGCTGTGCTGTGCTGGGGTACGCGCCCGAGCTGCAGTCGACGGCGTTTGAGCTGGTGGCGAGCAACCAGCCGCGTAAGCCAGTGGACAAGGGGGAGGGCTACGTTCAGATGGCAGTGAGCACCAAGGTGTGTGTGTGTGTGTGTGTGTAATGTGTGTCCCATGGATCCGGGACAGATGGCAGTGAGCACCAAGGTGTGTGTGTGTGTATTGTGTGTCCCATGGATTTGGAAAAGATGGCTGTGAGCACCGATACACACTTGCGCAGCTTGGGGCTAGTTGAGTGGTGGTAGGATGCTCACTAGGAGAGAGTGGAGGTGGGAGTCCGTGGAAGAATGTGCAGAGAGTGCGAGAGCGTGCAAGACAGGGATGTTGTTGATTGCTGTAGCACCATACGGTGAACTGTGGGGCGCTTGAGTGCAATGGCTGGGGGTGCCCAGGTAGGTTGCACGCTGGCCGGGGCTAGGTTGCTCGCTGGCCGCTGGCCGGGGCTAGGCTGCACGCTGGCCGCTGGCCGGGGCTAGGTTGCACGCTGGCCGGGGCGCGCGCCTGGCTCTGAGCACCACCTCATCTCTGTCGCCTGGCTCTGAGCGCCACATCAAGCGCCTGGCTCTGAGCGCCACATCATCTCTGGCGCCTGGCTCTGATGGCCAGGCTCTGATGGCCACATCATCTCTGGCGCCTGTGGCTCTGAGCGCCACATCAAGCGGGGTCGCATGGCCACGGAGGGTCTCGCGCTGCTGGCAGTGTGCTAAGGCGGGTGGCCCTGAGCGCCCCCAAGCAAGGCACCCTACGCGGGTGCCAAAAGCAAAAGGCGTGCTAGTAGCCAGCATGATGTCAGCTGCCGATCTCTTACCTTTGCAGCAGGCTAGCCTCTCTGCTGTTGGGAGGGCATGCCCAATTTTATTGCGCGATTGTTCCTCCTGCGGCTGCCCTTGAACCATCCTGCAACGCTGGCAGCTAGGCATGCTTGGGTGCCATGGGTGGCTGGGCCTGGGTATCTAGGAAAGGTATTCATCAGGACAAGCGCCGTTTTTTGATCAGGCAGGCACATGCGTTATGCCATGTGCCTTGAGCGGCTTGCACCCTTCTTGCATTCAGGACGTCTACAAGACGGCTGACCAGATCAAGGCGGCGGGGGGACAGATCACGCGCGAGCCGGGCCCTGTCCCAGGTATTGGCACAAAGATCGTCAAAACAGTGGATCCGGATGGCTGGCAGTTTGCATTTGTGGACATGAACGACTTCCTCAAAGAGTTCGCTTGATGCGAGCGTCAGCATGCCCGGACAGATGTGGACCAGGCAGCACTTCAAGATATGCATGTTGCTACATTCTTTCCATGCTCCTTTGACTTCAGGCCATGTGTTGGCCGTTCGCTGGCCTGCTCTCAACTTGCATACTGCCAGGCACTGTCATATGATGAGTAGATGACTCATCTTGGATGAGCAGTGCCTTGTCCGACTGGGGTCCTTGTACCTTGACTTGTTAACCTTGCCATGCCCTGCATCTGCCCTGTAAGTAGTGGGCATGAAATGTGTATGCTGGGCTCATGGTAGACTTTCGAATCTAGCACTATGGTGACCTCGCCATCACATGCTTCAGTAATTCAGGCACTTATTTTTCAACCTCTTCCAATTCCTTTGGGCTCAGTCGCAACATGGGACAAAAGGGGGATTCTGCACCTTCCCCTGTAGGTGTTGTGTGTCCCATATCACTGTAGGGAGGCATATTTTTGGATGGGGGTAAACGCCTTAGGGTATTCATCTAAGATGTTTTATCTCAGGAGACACCGGTGGAATTTCCATTGGTGTGACGCCAGTCTTGAACTCACACTATGAAAGATCTTCAGATTTTCAAAGCTTACTTGAGATTGATTGCGCGCGTTGGGTGGGTTTGGGTTCATGCAAGTGGAGTAAGGTGAGTCATGCAGAGAGAGACTGCTGCATACCAAAGAGACTGGTAGCATAATCCATTTCTGACAGGCATTTGTGCCCTTGTCTCATACTATGCAAGACTTGTTGCCTTAAGGTTAGGTACGCTTAGATTACAAAGTTGCGTCCGACAAACAACTTGTTGGAGCCCTTGAAGGGCAGCTGAGCTCAGGCTGAAACGTAGATGGCTTTAAGTGACTCCAAAGAAAAGACGCAGCATCAATTCTTGAAACCAACAGAACCATCCTAATGATCAAGGCCTTACATTAAGGTTACAAGGATAAGGCCAGTCAAGTAGTTCGACTATGGCCTGCTTTTTGAATAAATAAAGGAGTTTCATGAGCAAGTCCAAAAACAAGGACAGCCTCGAGAAATTCAAGAACAGTTGAGCAACACCATAAGGTTGCCCAACAGAAGGGTGTATTTGAGGTCTGAAGATAATCATTGGAAGGTGCTCAGAAGTTGTGACCTCTATATACCCAATAGGGAGCAGTTGACACAGGCATGCAAAATGGGAGATGCTTGTAAACCTGCCCAGAAAGTTACTCTGCGCATCGCCTACAGCGAAAGGCAAACATAATTTGGCGACAGTGAAACACCACAGGCATGGCCATGGCCAACAGTCTTACTTAAATAGTGGAAAAAGGGTAGTTTGGGGTTGGGGGCAGGTACTTCAGCGCCAGCCAATGCAGCCGGAGGCAGACCTCCAACATCAACCACAGCTCACCAGCCCAGACAGATCTGTCTGGCGAGTCTAGACTCGCCCAGAGGCCCTTCCTTGGCAGCGTCGTACCACCCATCAATGAGATGATCCCATTGAGATGAAATACTGCGAAGACACTCGTCCTGAGCACTGGCTGCAGCTCCAAGCTGCCCATGCTCAGCACGGGCTTTTCCTTCGCAGGATCTCGGAGATCATGTTCAACATGAAGAAGTTCTTCATGTCATTCTCTAAGAAGAAGGGCTTTATTTGCATTCCTCACACTTTGGTTCCTTTAAAGAGTCATGGCCTTGATTTGCTAAGAGCCAAGGAACTCGCTCTCAAGCTTCATGCCCATTCTGTGCACTATGCTCATAAGCCTGCGCAGACCAGACGTTTTGTCGACCTGAATTAGAGCAAAAACTTTGGCGTCCAGACACTACATTTCATGTGATGTAAGTGCCTTGCCACAATTGGTTCAGATTGCTGGCCTTTTAGATTCTTTAGCTCAGCTGCCGTCGTTCGGCAGATACAGCTATGTCACAAAGATAACGGTAACCCAACCTGAGTACAACTAATCTTTGCTATTTCATTCCAGGCATCATGGACTGACTACCTTTTGATTGGCAATGACGGGCCATGAATTTAAGTTTCAACCATTTAGCCTAACGTAGGTTGGCAGTCAACCCTAACTTGTAAACTTGAAACTGCTGCAAGAGTGTGCATGCGCAAACAAAAGTGCTTACAGTGACTTGCTGACAGCTGTGCACGCAAGGGCGTAGCTGACAACAACAGCCACGGAAAAGGACTAGCTGGGCCTGAAGGTAAGACAGGGTAACTATAAGGTTACATTGCATGAGTGAAGATTAAGCATATAACTTCAGGGTGAACTGCCGGCCTGGTCAGAAGGCTAAGGCAGCCTCCAACAACAGCCTACTGCTGATGCCAGCCAGACCTATCACGCGGCAGTTTCCCTTACACCCCACCAGAGCGCCGGCCCAATGTGCCTAGCACCCCCCACTGCTGCCCCGCCTCCTCCTGCCCCTGCTGCTGCTGCTCCTGCTGCTGTGCCAGCCTCGCCCCCTCTCCTCCAAGTGCACCAGCCTCCCCCGTGCC
>LFCJ01000818.1_pt1 | contig 20397 bp, 17 predicted proteins | sample 643141 | NCBI WGS metagenome assembly LFCJ01 (sample SAMN03766243, study PRJNA286221) | soda lake metagenome | biome: soda lake; feature: Kulunda steppe; material: water; isolation source: sample B1-Br-g2 brine of Lake Bitter-1 | place: Russia: Kulunda steppe | collected 2010-07
GACGCCGCGCGGCGGGGTTCTTCTTTTGCGCAGGCGGCCGCACAGCAGCCGCCTGCGCGGGCCGTATCAGTCGCCCATGACCTCTTCGGTCGCGGCGCGGATCTCGCGGACCGTCTCCTCCATCTCCTCATTGCCCATGAAGACGACCGGGAACATCGTGTTCTCCTCGGTGGTCTCGATGAAGGACTCGTGCTCGGAGGCGTATTCCGCGGCCTCGATGAGCTTCTCGCGGGCCTCGTCGGGAATGCCCGTGGGCACGACGATGGAGCGGTAATCCTCGATCGAGTAATCGTAGCCCAGCTCCATCAGCGTCGGCGTGTCCGGGTAGAAGGGGCTGCGCTCGGCCGACAGGAACGCGGCGATCACCATCTCGCCGGTGGGCGTATACTGGGCGTGGGTGCCGCCCGAATAGGCGAAATCGACCTCCTGGCCGAGCACGAGGGGCGCCATGCCCGCGCCGCCGCCGGTGGGCACGATCGACAGATCCAGCCCCTCCTCCTCGGCAACGTTCTCGATGATGGCCTGGTCCAGCGCGGTCTGCTGGGCATAGGTCATCGGGTTTTCCTGGCCGTATTCGATAATCTCGTCGAGGGTCTCGAAGGGCTGCTCGGCCGAGGTGACGATGGCGTTCTGCGCGATCGCGACGGCGGCGAGATACTCGAAATCGTCGATCTCGTATTCGACGTCCTGGATGATCGGCGTGAAGGTCAGCGCCGTCAGGCCGCCATAGAGGAAGGTGTGGCCGTCATCGTCGAGATTGGCAAGGCTGGTATACGCGACCGCGCTGCCCGCACCCGGCTGGTTGGTGACATTGACGGGCTGGCCGAGATACTCCTCCATCACATCGGCGAGCACGCGGCCCTGGATGTCGGTCGAGCCGCCCGGGTTGAAGCCGATCACCATGGTGAGCGGGCCGGTGGGCCATTCATCATCGGCCTGGGCGATCCCGGCGGTCGCCGCGCCGAGCGCGAACACCGATGTGCCGATCGCGAGTGCTGTCTTATTCATGGTATTACTCCCGTTCATTCGGATGGTTGGTATCGTGCCGTCCGGGGCTCGGGGCTGTGCCCCCGGGATGCCGGAGCCACCCTTCTCCCCGGCCTTCCCTTGCGTCCCGAACGGCGCCAGCATGCGCGCGCCGCAACGGCGCGGCCGCGCCGCGCGCATGTTTCAGTCAGCGCCAGCCATGAGGTCCTCATTGCCGGCGCGAATATCGCGCACCATCTCCTCGCTGTCTGCGGTGCCGAAGAACTCCACGGGCAGGAAGGTATCATCCTCCACGGTGCTGCGGAATTCCTCGTGTTCGGTGGCCACGCGCGCCGCCTCCTCGAAGCGCGCCACGACCTCGTCGGAGACATCGCCTGGCAGCACCAGGGCGCGGTAATCCTCCATCGCGAGATCGAACCCCTCCTCGATCAGCGTCGGCACATCCGGGTAGAAGGGGCTGCGCTCGGTACCGAGAAAGGCGAGAATTTCCATCTCCCCGGTCGGCGTGTATTGCGCGTGCGTGCCGCCCGAAAAGGCGAAATCGACCTCCTCGCCGAGCACCAGCGGCGCCATCCCGCCGCCGCCCCCGGTGGGCACGATGGCGAGATCGAGCCCCGCCTCCCCGGCGACGGTCTCGATGATCTGCTGATCGATGGGCGATTGCTGGGCATAGGTGAGCGGGTTGTCCTGTCCGTAATCGAGCAGCTCCTCCATCGTCGAGAAGGGCTGCTCCGCCGATGTCACGATGGCGTTCTGGCCGAGCGCCACGAGCGCGGGATAGCGGAAATCGTCGATATCGTATTCCACATCCGACACGATCGGCGAGAAGGTCAGCCCGATCTGCGGGCCGTAGAGGAAGGTATGCCCGTCATCCTCGGTGTTCTTGAGGCTGGTGAGCGCCACCGCGCTGGCCGCGCCAGGCTCGTTGACGACATTGACGGGCACGCCGAAATGCTCCTCGAACACATTGGCGAGCACCCGGCCCTGAATGTCGGTCGAACCGCCGGCCTCAAAGCCGATCTTCATCGTGAGAGGCCCCGACGGCCACTCCTCGGCGAGCGCCGCAGGCGCGCCGAGGAGCGCCGCGGCGGCGATGGGCAAGGCGAATGGTCTCATGACGTCTGTCTCCCCCCGATGCTTTGCGATGCAGTCATCCGTCACGTCTGGGCGACCGCCTCGACTTCCCGGCTGCCGCGCAGGGTGCGCTGGCCGAGCATGACGAGGGCGACGATCGTACAGGCAATGAAGAAGATCGCAATCGGCCGGTCCAGCAGGATCGACCACTCCCCGCGCGACAGGATGATGCTCTGGCGCAGGTTCAACTCGAGCATCGGCGTGATGATGAACGCCACGAGGAAGGTGACGAAGGAATAGTCGTATTTCTTCATCAGGTAGCCGAGCAGCGCGAAGCCCATCAGGATCACGAGCCCGAAGGTCCCGTAGCCCTGCAGCAGGATGCCGCCGAGACAGAAGAAGATCACGATCGGGATCACCACATGCGGCGGCACCCGCGTGATCTGCGCGAAAACCATCAGCCCGAACCAGCCGAGGATCAGCATGAAGATGCTGGCCACGACCATCCCCGCAAAGATCGAATACAGAAGCTCCGGCTCGTCGCGCAGCAGGAGCGGCCCCACCGTGATGCCGTGGATCGCGAACGCCCCGATCAGCAGCGCAGCCGAGACATTGCCCGGAATCCCCAGCCCGAACAGCGGGATCAGCGCGGCCGGGATCACGGCGTTGTCGGCCGACTCGGACGCGGCGATGCCCTGCGGCTCGCCCTTGCCGAAATTCTCCGGCGTCTTCGACCACTTCTGCGCCACCCCGTAGGACATCCACGAGCCAACCGACGGCCCCAGACCCGGCAGCGCGCCGACGAATGTGCCGATCCCGGTGCCGCGCAGGATGGTGGGAATGATGCGGCGCAGGATCGGGAAGGTGATGTGATCGTCGGCGCGGTGCTCGAGCTTGACGGCCATCGTCTCGCGCTGGAAGCGCAACTTCTCCGATTGCACGAACATCTCCGACAGCGCGAGCGTGCCGATCGCCACCGCGATGAGCGGCACCCCGTCCATGAGCTGTGTGTAGCCGAAGGTCAGGCGCGGCAGCCCGGTCTGCGCATCGAGCCCGATCGTGCCCAGGAAGATGCCGAAAGCTCCGGCCGCGAGCCCCTTGAAGATGTTGCCCCCCGACAGCCCGGCGATGAACACCAGCGCGAAGGCGAGGATCGCAGCCATCTCGTAGGGGCCGAACATCAACGCCACCCGCGCGAAGGGAATCGCCACGAAGATCAGGATGATGGTCGCCAGGATATCGCCCGCCACCGAGGCCACGAGCCCGACCTGCAGCGCCGTCTTGGGCTTGCCGGACTTGGCCAGCGGATAGCCGTCGAGCGCCGTGGCCGCCGAGGACGCCTCACCGGGCGCATTCAGCAGGATCGCAGAGACAGCGCTGCCCGCCGCCGTGCCCTTGGACAGCCCGATGAGAAACGAGATCGCCACCAGCGGCGACATGTAGAAGGTCAGCGGGATCGCGATGGCGATGGCGACCGAGCGCGACAGCCCCGGTATCACACCGATCACGTAGCCCATGAACACGCCGCCGCCGATCCCGATCAGGGCGTTGAGGGTGAGAGCCTCCTGAATCGAGGCGCCGATCATCGCGAAATCCATGGCTCAGATCACCCCCACGCGCATCAGATGGACAGACAGGCCGTAAAGCAGCGCCACAGGCACCAGCGAACAGCCGAGCAGGACGTGCCAGCGCCGCTCTCCCAGCAGATACAGCATGCCCATGATCATGGGCGCACCGGCATAGGTGAGCTTCACATCGTCACGCCCGAGGATATTGAGATGGCCGAGCCCGATGAGACCGAAATTGTCGAGCACCACGATCGCGGCGCCGACATACAGGAACGGCCACGCGGCCCAATAGAGCGCGGACCAGTTGATTTCCCGCGTCACCGGCATCTGCCCCGTGCGCGCCATTCCGACGACGCTGCGAAGCACGATGATGACCCCGCTGATGAGCATGATCCACGACGCGATGCTCGGCACCAGCTCGGGCGGCATCTGCGCCTGCGGGTTGACGCCCGCGTATTCCGGGATGATCCAGTTCAGCGCCAGCAGCGCAAACGCGATCACGACGAGTCCCGACCAGAAGCTCTGTCGTTGCATTCCGTCTCCCTGTCCGCGGCATCTTCGGTGCCATTCACAGAGGTGTTACAGGAATCGTGCCGCCGCTCAAGAAATTCCTCGCGGCAGCGGCCAGCCGACCGGCCGGCAGATTGACTGCAACCCGATTGTGCAACTTTCGCGCGTATTGCCGGGCGCGCGAGCGCCGGGTGCCCGCGCGCTCGCGCAAGCGGCCTGATCCCGCCGTCACCGGCGCGGTTTGCCCTTGTGCGGCACGGCATTGCGGGCGGCGCTGGCAAGAGCCTGCTCGCCCATCTCGGCCCCGCCGCGGGCGAGATGGCTGGCGCAGCGCATCGCGACTTCGGTGCCCTCGCGCAGATCATGCGCGATCCGCTGCGCAGATTGCTGTTGCCAGGCACTGACGGCCTGCGCCGCCGCGGCCGGGTCAGCGAGCTCGCCATTCGACATACGGCCCGCCAGCTCGGCAGCGCTGCGCAAGGCTTCGTGGCGCCGATCAATCCAGTGCTGCGTGAGTTGCTCCATGTCCCGGAGCACGCGGTCCTGCGCATGAAACCCGAGCCGTGCCGCCGGCACCATCGCCGGCACGGCCGCCGCGAGCGATTTCATCGCCTCGGCCATGTCGGGCGCGGGCAGCGAACGCGTCGACTTTTGCGCCATGACACACTCCTCCCTGAAGTGTTCCGAAGCTGCAAGCCTGACAGCCCGACGGAGCGCGCGCATTGACCTGGGTCAAGGGCAGATGTGCCGCGACGCTTGCGCAAGCCGCCCGCCCCGATGCAAGTTTCCGGTAAAGGGGCGACACAGCCCTTGGTTGAAGAGGGACAGCCACGGATGCTGAGCGCAGTCCGATGACCAGACGTTTCGTTTTGTGCCTGGGACCGCATCGGTCCGGCATCTCGATGGTGGCCGCCGCTCTCGACGCGCTCGGTGCCGCGTTCACCGTCGGTGGGAACGACGCCGGCGCCGGGACTCGACAGGGCTTTCTCGAGCATCCCGAAATCGTCGCCTTTAACGAGGCGCTGCTCGCCCGTCTCGGCACGAGCTGGGACAGCCCGGTATTCGACGGCGCGGCCGCGCTCGCGGCGGCCGGGCTTGACCGCGGCGCGCTCGATGAGTGGATCGACGACGGGGCCGCCCTCGTCACGCGGCTCGGCGCGGGCGCACCGCTCGCCGCCGCGCGGGATCCGCGGCTGTGCCTGCTGCTGCCGGTCTGGCTGCGGCTCCTGCAGCGCGCCGGCTATCGCGCCGACGCGATCCGCATCGTGCACGTCACGCGCGACGCCGCCCAAGCCGCGAAATCACGACAGCTGTGCCGGCGCGCCGATCCCGACGACCACGCGATCGGCGAAAATCTCGCCAAGGGGGCTGCGCTGTGGATGTCCTACAGCGCGCAGGCGCTCGACGGCGCGGGCGCGGTGCCCGCGCTCATGATCGATCACGCCGCGATCCTGAACGCGCCGGCACACAGCCTCGACCGGCTTGCGGCATTCCTCGACGTGGCGCCCGCGCCGGCACGGCGCACGCGTTTCGCGGCCGATTTCATCGATGCCGCGCTGTGTCGCAGCCGGCCCGACGACCATGAGCGCGCCGCCGTCGCCGCCGCCTTGCCCGGGCTCGCCGCGTTCCGGGCCCGGCTGCAATCCATGGCGCAGGCTGCGCGCATCGATCCGTCGGACGCCGCTGCGGCGGTCGGGCTGTTTCGCGACCCGGACTGCCGGAAGGGGCTCGACCGAATCGCGCGCGGGATCGTCGACCGGCGCGCCCCGCGGCAGCGCGACAGCCGGGCCGATCTGCACACCGCCCTCGAAGCGGCCGAAAGCGCCCGCGATGCCCTCGCCGCCCAGCTCGCCGACCTGCAGGCCGGGCACGCCCGCCAGAACGCCGCCGTCGAAGCCACCCGCGCCGCGCATGCGCAGGAACTGCGCGACCTCGCGGGCCGGGTGGCCGCCGGGGAGGCAGAGCGGGCACGCATCGCCCGCGACCACGAAGCCGAGCGCGCACGCCTGAGCGCGGTGTATCGCGCCGAAATCGCCAGGCGCGACGCGGCGCTCGACGCGCAGGAGCAACGCATCGCCGATGTGCTCGAGTCGCATTCCTGGCGGATCACGGCCCCGCTGCGGGTCCTCGGGCGCGCCGGGGCGCGGGTGCAGACCACCGTCACGGCCGGCTGGAGCGGGCTCAACCACGTCGCGCGCGCGGGCTATCGCGGCGTCGCCGCCCATAGTCCGCGCCTTGCGCAGGAGCTTCGGGCTGCAGTGTGGCCGGCCCTGCGCGCCGCAAACCGGCGCATCTTCGGCGCCGAGCGGCGCGCCGCCGCGCCGCATCTCGCCTATCAGGTCGCGCGCCGGCCGCAGGGGCAGGCGCCGCTGGTCTCGGTGATCGTGCCCAACTGCAACCGCGCCGCCCATCTGCGCCAGCGCCTCGACAGCATCTACGCGCAGACCTACCGCAATTTCGAGGTCATCCTCATGGGTGACGCCTCCAGCGACGACAGCCGCCCGATCCTGCGCGACTACGCCGCGCGCCACGCCGAACGCACGCGGCTGTTGCTCGACGCGACGGAGTCGGGCGGGGCGTTCCGGCAATGGGAGAAAGGGATCGCGGCGGCGCGCGGCGCGCTCGTCTGGATCGCCGAAAGCGATGACTGGTGCAGCGAGAACCTGCTCGAGGTACTCGTGCCGTTCTTCGACAACCCGGCCGTGCAGCTCGCTTACGTGCCCACGGTCTTCATGGACGCCGAGGGCCAGCGCGAGGTCTGGTCGATGGACGCATATCTCGCCGATCTCGGCCCCGAGCGCTGGCACCGGCCCTGGATCGCGCCGGCGCCCGAGATCGTGCGCGCCGGGTTCGCGATCCGCAACATCGTGCCCAATGCCGGATCGGCCGTGTTCCGGCGCAGCGCACGCCTCGACAGCGCGGTGACCGGGCCGTGGCGCGACATGCGGCACTGCGGCGACTGGGTGCTCTACCTGAACCTGATCCGGGGCGGGCTGATGGCGTATGCGCCCGATGCGCGCCACTATTTCCGCCAGCATCGCGGCAACACATCCGTCGCCGCCTGTCCGCATGACAGCTATTACAGCGAGCACGAACAGGTCGCCTGCGAGGTCGTGCGTCACTACAAGGTCGATCCCGAGATCTTCGAGGGTCAGCGCGCGGCGCTGATGGAACACTGCCGGCGCAATCGCGGCGATGTCGATCCGGCCGCCTTCGCCCGCTGCTTCGACACCAGACGCATCGCCGCGGCGGAGCGGGCGCGCAAGCCCGCCGTGCTCATGGCGAGCTACAGCTTCTGCGCCGGCGGCAGCGAGATCTTCGGCATCGAGCTTGCCAACCGGATCAAGGCGGCCGGCCACACCGTGACCTTTCTCGACTGCGCGCGGGAACCCGAAGCGCCGGGGATGCGCGCGCAGCTGGCGCCGGATATCCCTGTGGTCTCCGATCTCGAGGGTGTCGATGACATCGTGCGCGCCTTCGATATCGATATCGTGCATTCGCAGCACGCATGGGTGGACAACGCGCTCCTCGATCGGCTGCCAGATGACAGCCCCGCACGGACGGTGGTCACCCTGCACGGCATGTATGAAACCATCCCGGCGCAGGATCTCGACCGGATCGTGCCGCGCATGCTCGCGCGAACCGGTCACTTCGTCCATGTCAGCGACCGGAGCACCGCGCCCTTCGTGGCTCGCGGCGCGGATCTCGCGACGCAGTTTCGCCGGATCGACAGTGCCATCGCGATACCTGCCCGCGGGACGCTCGCGCGCGCCGATCTGGGCCTTCCCGACGATGCCTTCGTCCTCACGCTGGCGAGCCGAGCGATCCCCGAAAAAGGCTGGAGCGAGGCGATCGCCGCCGTCGGGCGCGCCCGTGCGGCGAGCGGGCGCGATATCCGGCTGATCCTTCTCGGCGACGGCCCTGTGCATGACCGGCTGGCGCGGCGAGGGGTGCCCGATCATGTCCTGCTGCGCGGCTTTCGGCCCGATACCGCGGACCATTTCGCGATCAGCGACCTGGGCCTGCTGCCGTCGCGCTTCGATGCCGAGAGCTTCCCGCTGGTGGTGATCGAGTGCCTGCAGGTCGGCCGCCCGATGATCGCGACCGCGCTGGGGGAGATCCCGCGGATGCTCGATTCGGGGGGCGCACGGCACGCGGGGGCGCTGATTGCGCTGTCGGGCGGGGCCGTCCCGGTCGAGACGCTGGGCGCAGAGATCGCGCGCTTTGCCACGCAACCGCATCTGCACGCCGCCGCCTGCGCGCGCGTGGCGGCCGCGGCGCGCAAGTTCGACCCAGATGCGATGTGCGCGCGCTACTCGGCCGTCTACCGCGACGCGATGCGCGGTGCATCGCAGCGGCCGCATGCCCTTGAAGTCGGGGCATGAAGCGAACGCTCATCCGCAATCCCGGCATGGGCAGCACCGGAACCACGGCGCTTCACGGGTCCTGCGGGAGAACCGCGCGGCGATTGCGCGCGGGCGCCGCCGGCGCGGATGACCGCAAAGCGGGCCTGCCGCGCGCGACAGGCCCATGATCGCCGCGGCCATCAGGCCGCGGTCTTGCGATCCTCGCCCTGGCGGACCGCGGTGCCCTCGACCTGGCGGTCGGTCGGGGTTGCGTCGCCGCGCGTGATCTCGATGGTGCGCGGCTTGAGCGCCTCGGGCACCTCGCGCACGAGATCGACATGCAGCATCCCGTCCACATGACGTGCGCCGCTCACGCGGACATGATCGGCCAGGTGGAAGCGGCGCTCGAAGGCGCGCTGTGCGATGCCGCGATGCAGGTAGGTCCGCTCACCATCCTCCTCGGCCTTGCGCGCCGACACCAGCAGTTGGTTCTGCCTGGTCTCGACATTGATCTCGTCAGCGCTGAAGCCCGCGACGGCCAGCGAGATGCGGTACTCGTTCTCGTCGACCTTCTCGATGTTGTAGGGCGGGTAGCCCGGCTCCGGCGCCTCGTTGGTCAGCAGCCTGTCCATCAGATCGGCCATCTGGTCGAAGCCGATGCTGGCCCTGTAGAGCGGTGCGGGATCGAAAGTGCGCATGGTGTCATCCTCCTCGTTTGAGCGATGCGAACATGTCTGGGCCCTCCGCGATGGACGGGCCGCGGGCCGGACCCATCGGGCCACCGGCGGCAGCGATATGGGAAGGGGGCGGGGCGGGTTCAAGACCCTTTCAGGGATACGCGAGCCGGGTTTCGCCTGCCTCCCCGGCGAGGACCTCCGGCGCGCTGCCGAAGGCCGCATCGCGCGCGCGCGCCTCGGCGAGTTCGGCATGCAGCGCATCGATCTGCGCGCCGAGCACGATACCCAGCGCAACGTCGCGCCGGTCCACCCGCGCCTTGGCCGAGACCACCGAGACGATGCGCGGTACCCCCCCGTCAAAGGCAAAGACCGGCGCACCCGAAGCGCCGAAATCCACCGCGCAGGAGAGTACCATCACCCCGGCGCGCTGCTGCATCACGGCGCAGCCCTCGTCGAAGACCGGCGCCTCGGCGCGCGCGCGCCCGTAGGAGACGACCCCGACCGCATCGCCCCGACGCGCCGTGCGCGCCGTCGCGAAGGGCTGCAGCGCCGCCCCCGCGACGGGACGATCGAGCTCGACGAGCGCGAGGTCGTTGGCCATGCGCGTCATCGTCGTCGCGGCGTCGTTATCATAGCGCGGATGCACCACAGCGCGGCGGACCCCGCGCTCTGCCGCCGCGCGCCCGCCGCGCCAGCCCGCGCGGAAGGTGACGGCCTCGACCTCGAGCCTCGCGCCGCTGTCGGGATCGAAGAGGCAATGCGCCGCGGTGAGCACGATCTCCGGCGCCACCAGCGCCCCGGTGCAGAAATTGTCACCGCCGAGATCGAGCCGGCCCACCGCTTTCCACCCGGCCTCGGCCGTGTCGAGCAGGCGCGGCGCCCCATCCTGCGCGCCCGCCGCGAGCGGCAGCATCATCGCAAGGATCAAGGACAGGCGGCGCATACGAGACTCCCCGGCACGGGTCCCGATGAAACACCGAAATTGACGAAAAAGCGAGTACGGATTACGCGAGCGCCGCGGGCTTGGGCCCGCCCGTCGCCCAGTCGAGAAGCTCCACGGTGTGCACCATCGGCACATCGGTGGCGCCGCCGATCTGCATCATGCAGCCGATATTGCCCGCCGCGATCACGTCGGGGGTCTTCGCCTCGAGGGTGCGCACCTTGCGCTCCTTGAGCTGACCGGCAATTTCGGGCTGCATAAGGTTGTAGGTCCCCGCCGAGCCGCAGCACAGATGCGGATCCGCGGGCTCGACCACCTCGAAGCCCGCGCGCTTGAGCAGCGCCTTTGGGTGGGTCTTGACCTGCTGGCCGTGCTGCAGCGAACAGGCGGCGTGATAGGCCACGCGCAGGCTCTTCGCCCCGCCCTCGGGCAGATCGAGCGTCGCCAGGAGCTCGCTCACATCCATGGTGATCGCCGAGACCGCCGCGGCCTCCCCGGCGAGCGATTCGGTGCGCAGCATGTGGCCGTAATCCTTCACCGTGGTGCCGCAGCCCGAGGTGTTGATCACCACGGCGTCAAGCCCCTCGCCCGTCATCTCGCGATGCCAGGCGCGGATATTGGCCTCGGCGCTGGCGTGGCTGTCGGCGGTGCGGCCCATGTGATGGGTGAGCGCGCCGCAGCAGCCCTGCCCCTCGGCGATGACCACCTCGCAGCCCAGCCGCGTGAGCAGCCGGATCGTCGCGTCATTGATGTCGGTGTTGAGCGCGCGCTGCGCGCAGCCCGTCATCAGCGCCACGCGGCGCACGCGCTGTCCCTTTGCGGGGAAGACCTGCGGGCGGTCATTCGGGCTGGGTGTCGGGATGCGCGCGGGCGCCATCTCCAGCATCGCGCGCAGACGCGCATCGGGCATCAGCCGCTTGAACGGCTTGCCGAGTTTCGCCGCCACCAGCGCGGCGCGAAACCGCCCCGGATAGGGCAGCACCTGCGCCAGCACCCAGCGCAGCGCGCGGTCGGCGAACGGGCGGCGATAGGTCCGCTCGATATGCTCGCGTGCGTGATCGACGAGATGCATGTAATGCACCCCCGACGGGCAGGTCGTCATGCAGGCGAGGCAGGACAGGCAGCGGTCGATATGGCGCACCGTCTTTTCGTCGGCGGGCCGGTCATTCTCGAGCATCTCCTTCATCAGGTAGATGCGCCCGCGCGGGCTGTCGAGCTCGTCGCCGAGCACCTGATAGGTCGGGCAGGTCGCCGTGCAGAAGCCGCAATGCACGCAGGCGCGCAGCACCTCGTTCGAGCGCGCCGTCTGCGGATCCATGAGCTGTTCTTCGGTGAAGTTCGTCTGCATGCCGCCTCAGCCCATCAAGCCGGGGTTGAGCACCCCGCGCGGATCGAATTTCGCCCGCAACCCCGCCGCGATCGCGGCCAGCGGTGCCGGCTCGGGGTGAAAGGTGCCGAGCCGCGCATGCGTGGCCGCATCCGCCCGCACCAGCGTCGCATGGCCGCGGAAATCGCCCAGCCGCGCGCGCAGATCGGTGCCGGGCGGCACCAGCAGCCAGATCAGCCCCCCGCCCCAGTCGAAAAGCACCTCCTCGGCCGCGGCGCGCGCCGCGATCGCGGGCCCGTCCGTCGGCTTGACCGAGACGCGCCAGACATCGCCGGGACGCTCGGCGAAATCCTTCACGTCGCGCACCGCGCGCCAGAGTTCGGCGCTGCGGGCCGGGTCGTCCTCCAGCTTGGCGTCGCCGAAACGCGCGAGCGCCGTGCGCAGCCGCCCGGCGCGGTAGGCGACCGAGTCCGTGAACCCCTCGATGCGCAGCAGCGTGCGGCCCGCACGGTGCGCCGCCCCCGACACCTCGCACGGGGTTGCGAGCGCTGCCGACAGCGCCGCCACCCCCTCAGCGTGCGCCAAGCCGTCAAGGATCAGCGTGGCCTCGGTCTCGGGGGCGGGCAGAACCTTGAAGGACAGCTCGGTAAGCACGCCGAGCGTGCCGCGGCTGCCAGCCATCAGCTTGACGAGGTCATAGCCCGTGACGTTCTTCATCACCCGCCCGCCATTCGAGATCGCGGTGCCCGTGCCGTCCACGAAGCGCACGCCGATCAGGCTGTCGCGGCAGGCCCCAGCCTGGATGCGGCGCGGGCCGGAAACATTCGCCGCCACCACCCCGCCGATCGTCGGCGCGCCGTCCGTGCCCAGAAGCGCGCGGTGATCCATCGGCTCGAAGGGCAGGCGCTGACCCTCCGCGGCCAGCGCGGCCTCGACATCCGCAAGCGGCGTGCCCGCCCGCGCGATGAGCGTCAGCGCGCCGGGCTCGTGCAGCGTCACCCCGGTGATCCCGGCCACCGACAGCGCCGCCCCCGCGGCCCCGGCGCCGCGCGTGCCGCCGCCGAGGATGCGCAGCCCGCCGCGCGCACCCCGTATCGCCTCCGCAAGCTCGCCCTCATCCGCCGGGGTCAGCACCGCCTCGCTCATCCGGCTGCGCGGCGCGCATCGGACTGCGCGAGCGGAAAGACCTTCGCCGGATTCAGAAGCCATTGCGGATCGAACACGTCCTTGACGCGCATCTGCGCCTCCATGTCCGCGGCGGTGAACTGATCACCCATCAGATCGCGCTTTTCCACCCCGACGCCGTGCTCGCCCGTCAGGCAGCCCCCCGCCGCGACGCAGGCGCGCAGGATCTCCGCGCCCAGCGCCTCGGCGCGTTCGAGCTCGCCCTCGGCGTTGGCGTCGAACAGGATCAGCGGATGCATGTTGCCGTCGCCCGCATGGAACACGTTGGCCACGCGCAGGTCGTACTCCTGCGACAGCGCCCCGATACGCCCCAGCACCTCCGGCAGGGCCGAAACCGGGATCGTGCCGTCGAGGCACAGGTAATCGCCAAGCCGGCCCATCGCCCCGAAGGCCGATTTGCGCCCCTTCCAGATCGCCGCGCTCTCTTCGGGCGAGGCGCTCTCGCGCAATTCCTGCGGGTTGTGGCCGCGCGCGACCTGCTTGATCAGGCCGAGCTGCATGTCGATCTCGGCCTCCGAACCCTCGACCTCGACGATCAGAAGCGCCGCGCAATCGGGGTAGCCCGCCTGCGCGAAATCCTCGCAGGCGCGGATGCAGGGGCCGTCCATGAACTCGATCGCCACGGGCAGCACCCCGGCGCGGATGATGTCGGCCACGCAGGCGCCCGCGACCTCGCTCGAATCGAACGCCATCAGCACCGGGCGCGCCCCTTCCGGCGACGGCAGGATGCGCAGCGTCGCCTCGGTGACCACGCCGAGCTGGCCCTCGGAGCCGCAGACCACGCCCAGAAGGTCGAGCCCCGGCGCGTCGAGATGCGCGCCGCCGATCTCGGTGATGGTGCCGTCCATGAGCACCATCGTCACGCCGAGCAGGTTGTTCGTCGTCACGCCGTATTTCAGGCAATGCGCCCCGCCCGAATTCATCGCGATGTTGCCCGCGATGGCGCAGGCGAGCTGCGAGGACGGGTCCGGCGCATAGAAGAACCCGTCCTGCGCGACGGCGTCGCTGACCGCGAGATTGGTGCGCCCGGCCTGCACACGGATGATGCGGTTGTCGTAGTCGGTCTCGAGCACCGCATTCATGCGCGCGACGCCGAGCACGACGGCATCCGCCGTGGGCATCGCCCCGCCCGCGAGGCTCGTTCCCGCGCCGCGCGGCACCACCGGCACGCCCTCCTCGTGGCAGATGCGCAGCACCGCCGCGACCTCCTCGGTGCTCGCGGGCAGCACCACGGCGAGCGGCGGGCAGCGATAGGCGGTGAGCGCGTCGCATTCATAGGCAAGGGTCTCGACCGGGTCGTCGATCACGGCGCTGGCGGGCAGCACCGTGCGCAGGCGCGCGGCGATCGGGGCACGGCGCGCGATGACCGACTGGTTCGGGGCGGGCATGTCCATCGGTGATCCTCCTCGCCACAAGCGTAGCGAAACATGCCCGGCTGACAAGCCCGTCCGCGGCTCACAGATCGATGAGGGGGCCGGGATCCTGGCGCTCGGGTTCGGGCTCGGGCTCGACTTCGGGCTCGGGCTGCGGCTGCGGGAAATCCGGCGGCGGGGACAGTTCCCCCTCGCCCGGCTGCTTGCGCCGCAGGAGTATATCGCCATTGGGGAGCACTTCTGGCGCGTGATAGGCGCCGAGATCGTCGATCTGCTCGGCGAAGTCGCGCAGCTTCGGTTCGAACTGATCGAGCAGTCCGCGCAGGATGATCCGCGCGCCCTCTTCGAGAAGGCCGAAGCCCTCCTCGACCTCGACCTGCGGGCGCTCACCCTCGCCGTGGCCGCGCGACGGCGCGTCCGCCGCCGCCGCCGCCGCCGCCGCCGGGGCAGCGAGTGTAGCAGAGATCAGGAGCGCGGCGATGTGTCTCATGCCTACAAGATAGGCAGGCCGCCCCCGCGTGCAAGATGCCCCGTCACGCGACGCGTGCGCGGCTGATCTCGCGCCAGGCCTCGTTGACGGCGCGCAGCCGCGCCTCGGCGAGCTTGACGGCCTCGGGCGGGACACCGCGCGCAATCATCCGGTCCGGATGCGAGTCGCGCACCGCCGCGCGCCAGGCGGCGCGCACCTCGTCGAGCGGGGCGTCGGGCGCCACGCCGAGTATGTCGTAGGGGTCTGGCGGGACATCGGCGACGAAGCGCGCGCGCAGCGCGCGAACGCAGCGCGGCTCGATTCCGAAGACCTCGGCAACGCGCTCGAGAAAGACGGCCTCGTCGGGATGGAAATCGCCGTCCGCGACTGCGACATGGAACAACCCCTCCATCAGGTCCACGAGTACCGGGTCCTGCGGGGGAAACATCGCCGCGATGCGCCGGGCATAAGTCTCGAACCCGGCGACGTCCTTGCGGGCGAGGTCGAACACGCGCGCGGCATTCTTCTCCTCGCCCTCGGGGATGGTGAAGACCTCGCGAAAGGCGGCGATCTCGCCGGGTTTGACCTGTCCGTCGGCCTTGGCCATCTTCGCCGCGAGCGCGATCACCGCGATGGTGAAGGCCACCGATCGCTCCGGCGGGGTGCGCGCGCGGTCGAACAGCGCCGCGAGCGTCTCACCGCTGGCGAGCGCGCGGAGCGCGCGGGGTATGCGGGTCCAGACCGACATACCCTACCCTAGCGCGTTTCGCCGGTCCTGTCAGTCGGGGCCACCGCCGAGCATCTTCTGCATCACGACAAGATCGAGCCAGCGGCCGAACTTGCGCCCGACCTGCGGCAGCCGCGCGACCTCGCGATACCCGATCGCGGCGTGAAAGGCGACGGCATCGGGATTGCCGGCGCTCACCCCGGCGATCATCGAATGCGCCCCGCCCGCGCGCGCATCCGCCTCGATGGCGGCCATCAGCGCGCGCCCGGCCCCGCGCCCGCGCGCGCCCGCATCGAGCAGCAGGCTGTGCTCCATGGTGTGCGCATAGCCCGGCCCGCCGCGAAACTGGCCATAGAGCGCGAAGCCGCACACTGCGCTGGCGGCCTCGACGACGAAGACGCCGTGGCCGGCGGCGGCCTTGTCGGCGAGCAGGGCGCGCAGCTCGGCTTCGGTCTTCTCGGCACTGGTGAAGGTAGCGAGGCTGTCGCGGATATAGCCGTTCCAGATCGAGGCGATCGCGGCGCAATCATCGTCGCGCGCCAGGCGCGGCGTCACGCGAGGACCCGCGGGCCGAGCGGCGTCTCCAGATGCGCGCGCAGCTGCGCCGCGGGCCCCTCGCGCACGACGACGCGCGCATCCGTCACGATCGGATCGAGCACGCCGCGCAGCTCGCCCACGCGCGGATGCACGAGTTCGAGCATCTCCAGCCGACAACCCGCATCGGGCAGCGTGTCGGCGGGATGCGCCGCACCGTCCCATTCGATCAGGCCCGGAAACAGGCCCTCATAGGGCAGCCGCCCATCCTCGGGCACCGACATCCGCCAGCTCAGCGCCCCGCGCGACACCGCCATCGCGCGCCCTGCCCCCGCCGGCGCCCGCGCGAGCGCACCGTCAAGATCGGTCCCCCGCGCCACCCAGTGCGACAGCCGCGGCGGCCCGGCGAAGCTGTCGAGCCCGAACCAGCGCGCATGATCCGGCGGCGCCGCCGCCGGGTCCACGGCGATCACCTCGAGGTAGAGACCGGGCCCGATCAAGAGGAGCCTGTTATGCGTGCTCATCAGCGGATGCGCGCCCCCCGGCGCCATGGTCACGCCGAGCCGCGCTTCGATCTGTGCGACGCCTTCCTCGAGGGTCTGGGCGGTGACGACAAGGTGATCGATCTCGAAATCCATCGCGGTGCTCCTCAAGCGGGCTCGCGCGCGGCACGGATCAGCCGCAGGATGTCGCGCGCGGCGTCAGGTATGTTGGTGCCGGGGCCGAAGATCGCCTTGACCCCGGCCCCGGTGAGGAACTCGTAATCCTGCTGCGGGATCACCCCGCCGCAGATCACGAGGATGTCGCCGGCCCCGGCGGCCTCGAGCGCCTTGACGAGCCGGGGCGCGAGCGTGCGGTGCCCGGCGGCCTGGCTCGAGATGCCCACGACATGCACATCGTTGTCCACGGCATCCTGCGCGGCCTCCTCGGGCGTTTGAAAGAGCGGACCCATATCCACGTCAAAGCCGATATCGGCGAAGGCGGTGGCGATCACCTTGGCGCCGCGGTCATGCCCGTCCTGGCCCATCTTGACCACCAGCATGCGCGGGCGCCGGCCCTCCTCGTCGGCAAAGGCCTCGACGTCGCGCTGGATCGCCTCGAAGCCCGCATCGCCGTCATAGGCCGCGCCGTAAACGCCCGCGAGGGTCTTGACCTCGGCGCTGTGGCGGCCGAACACCTCCTCCATCGCCGAAGAGATCTCGCCCACCGTGGCGCGTGCGCGCGCGGCCTTGACAGCACCCTCCAGCAGGTTGCCGCCGTCGCGCGCCCGGCGCGTCAGCCCGGCGAGGGCGGCGGTGCAGGCCGTCTCGTCGCGCTCGGCGCGGATGCGCGCGACAGCCTCGACCTGCCCGGCGCGGACCTTGTCGTTGTCGATGTCTAGCAGGTCGATCGGGTCTTCCTTGTCCTTGCGGTACTTGTTGACACCGACGATGACCTCCTCGCCGCGGTCGATCATCGCCTGGCGCCGCGCGGCGGTCTCCTCGATGCGCAGCTTGGGCATGCCCGAGGCCACCGCCTTGGTCATGCCGCCCAGACCCTCGACCTCCTCCATCAGCGCCCAGGCCTTCTCGGCGAGCTCATTGGTCAGGCTCTCGACGTAATACGACCCCGCCAGCGGATCGACGACGCTGGTCACGCCGGTCTCCTCCTGCAGGATGAGCTGGGTGTTGCGCGCGATCCGCGCGGAGAAATCGGTGGGCAGCGCCATCGCCTCGTCGAGCGCGTTGGTGTGCAGCGACTGGGTGCCGCCGAGCACCGCGGCGAGCGCCTCATAGGCGGTGCGCACCACGTTGTTGTAGGGGTCCTGCTCCTGCAGCGACACGCCCGAGGTCTGGCAATGGGTGCGCAGCATCTTCGATTTGGGGTCCTTCGGCTCGAACTCATCCATCACGCGCGACCACAACAGCCGCGCCGCGCGCAGCTTGGCCGCCTCCATGAAGAAGTTCATCCCGATCGCGAAGAAGAACGACAAACGCCCGGCAAACGCGTCGACATCCATGCCCCGCGCGATCGCCGCGCGCACATATTCGCGCCCGTCCGCGAGCGTGAAGGCGAGCTCCTGCACGAGGTTCGCGCCCGCCTCCTGCATGTGGTAGCCCGAAATCGAGATCGAGTTGAAGCGTGGCATCTCGGTGGCGGTGTATTCGATGATGTCGGCCACGATCCGCATCGAGGGCTCGGGCGGATAGATATAGGTGTTGCGGACCATGAACTCCTTGAGGATGTCGTTCTGGATCGTCCCCGACAGCTTGGCGCGGTCCACTCCCTGCTCCTCGCCGGTGACGATGAAGCTCGCCAGCACCGGGATCACCGCGCCGTTCATGGTCATCGACACGCTGACCTGATCGAGCGGGATCTCGTCGAAGAGGATCTTCATGTCCTCGACGGAGTCGATCGCCACGCCCGCCTTGCCGACATCGCCCTCGACCCGCGGATGATCGGAATCGTAGCCGCGATGGGTCGCGAGATCGAAGGCCACCGACACGCCCTGCTGCCCGGCGGCGAGCGCGCGGCGGTAGAAGGCGTTGGACTCGCGCGCCGTCGAGAACCCCGCATATTGCCGGATCGTCCAGGGCCGGCCGGCATACATCGTCGCACGCGGGCCGCGCAGGTAGGGCGGCGCGCCCGGCAGGCTGTCGAGATGCTCGAGCCCGGCGAGATCCTCGGCCGTGTAGAGCGGGCGCACATCGATGCCCTCGAGGGTGCGCCAGGTCAGGCTGCCCGGGTCGCGGCCCTTGAGTTCGCGCGCGGCCAGGTCGCGCCATTTCTGCTGCTTGTCGCTCATGGGCGGGTCCTCATGCTGCGCCCGGCACACGAGATGTTGCGGCGGGCGGGTGTTTTCCGGCACAAGGCCCCTATATCGGGGCGTGCAGGAGGATCTATGAAACCGTTTTTCACCATACTAATCGCCGCAGCACTCCCCGTCACGGCGTTCGCCGCGGACGGTGCCCGCGACGGCGACGAGGGTGCCGCACAGCTGGAGGCCGAGGCCGCCGAGCTTCCCGAGGAGGAACAGGTCGAAGGGCTGCAGACCATCGACGGCATCGAGGCCGATCTCGCGAGCTTCCAGTGGGTGGACCGGCTCATCGTGGTGTTCGCCGACACGCCCGACAACCCCGACTTCCAGCAGCAGATGACGTATCTCGAGGACCGCGCCGAGGATCTCGTGGAGCGCGACGTCGTCGTCGTGGTCGATACCGACCCGGCCGCGCAGAGCGATGCGCGCAGCGAACTGCGCCCGCGCGGCTTCATGGTGGTGATCATCGACAAGGACGGCGAGGTGAAGCTGCGCCGTCCCTCGCCGCGCTCGGGGCGCGAGCTCGTCCGCTCGATCGACAGCTTCACGCTGCGGTGAGCCTCCCGGGTCATTCGAAGAACCTCTTGACGCAAGCTGCCGGGGCGCCCGGCAGCACCCCCACTGATCCTCGCGGCATTCGTTTGTCCGCGATCACGTCACTCGAACTCCATGATCACGTCGTCCACGGCAAGGCTCGCGCCGGGTTCGGCATTGATCTTCGACACCACGGCCTTGCGTTCGGCGCGCAGGACATTCTCCATCTTCATCGCCTCGACGGTGGCAAGCGCCTGGCCCTCATGGACCTCGTCGCCCTCGCCCACATGCAGCGCCATGACGAGGCCGGGCATCGGGCACAGCAGCATCTTTGAGGTGTCGGGCGGGGCCTTTTCGGGCATCCGCGCGGCGAGCTCGGCCTGGCGCGGTGTGCGCACCACGGCGCGCAGCTCGGCGCCGCGATGGCGCAGCCGCGCGCCGCCGCGCACGAAGTCGATCTTGATGATCATCGTCTCGCCGCCCACCGTGCCGCGAAACAGCGGATCGCCCGGCCGCCAGTCGGACTCCACGGCGAACTGAGCACTGTCGTCGAAGCGCACCACGGTGCCGCCATTGGCCTCGGTGATGTTCACATTGAAGGTCTCGCGGCCGAGAAACACCACCCAGTCATCGCCCACGCGCCGCTGGTGATTGGCCATGGCGCCCGAGATGGCCGCCTCGCGCGCCTCCTTGCGCATCTTCATGTGCCCCGCCGCGGCGGCGAGCTTGCGCAGCGTCGCGGCATCGGGGGCGACGCCCGAGAAGCCCTCGGGGAACTCCTCGGCGATGAAGGCGGTGGTGATCTCGCCGGACACGAAGCGCGGATGATCCATCACGGCCGCGAGGAAGGGCAGGTTGTGGCCGATCCCCTCCACCTCGAACGCATCGAGCGCGCGGCGCATTCCCTCGATGGCTTCGCCACGGTCGGGCGCCCAGCTGCACAGCTTGGCAATCATCGGGTCGTAATACATGCTGATCTCGCCGCCCTCGAAGACGCCGGTATCGTTGCGCACCTTCGCGGCCTCCGTCACGCGCTCCTTGGGCGGGCGATAGCGGGTCAGCCGCCCCGTCGAGGGCAGGAAGCCGCGATACGGATCCTCGGCATAGAGCCGGCTCTCGATCGCCCAGCCGTTGAGCGTCACGTCCTCCTGCGCGATCCCGAGCGGCTCGCCGGCGGAGACGCGGATCATCGCCTCGACGAGGTCGATGCCGGTAATGAGCTCGGTGACGGGATGCTCGACCTGCAGGCGGGTGTTCATCTCGAGGAAGTAGAAATTGCGCTCCCCGTCCACGATGAACTCGACGGTGCCCGCGCTCGTGTAGCCCACCGCCGCGGCGAGCGCGCAGGC
>LFCJ01000819.1_pt1 | contig 20393 bp, 20 predicted proteins | sample 643141 | NCBI WGS metagenome assembly LFCJ01 (sample SAMN03766243, study PRJNA286221) | soda lake metagenome | biome: soda lake; feature: Kulunda steppe; material: water; isolation source: sample B1-Br-g2 brine of Lake Bitter-1 | place: Russia: Kulunda steppe | collected 2010-07
CCGAAGTTGTCATCTCCGAGGTCTGGCGATTCTATCTCTCCATCTGTATCTGTGTCTGCGCCTACGCCTAGAGAATCCTCAAACGCCCCCTCTGGGTCAGCGAACGCATCGTCCGTCTCTTCGGCGCCGAAGGCTTCTGCGGGTTCAGATGTGGCAGCGTCCGCGGTTTCACCGACTGGTTCGCTGAAGTCGGAGTCAGATTGATCATCGAAATCGACTCCGGTTGCGGGAGTGGTTTCTGACTGTCCGTCAGCTTCGGCGACTGGTGTTCCCGGTTCAATGTCGGCTTCAGCTTCGGTTTCGATTCCGGGCTCGGCTTCAGCTTCGGTTTCGATTCCGGGCTCGGCTTCAGCTTCGGTTTCGATTCCGGACCCAGCTTCTGCTTCAATCTCGACATCCTCATCGGTTTCAGCTTCAGCAACTGGGAACGCATCCGCGTCCTCAACATCGAGTTCGGCCTCAGCTGCCGGTGTCTCTTCATCAGCAAAGAGGCCGTCTAAATCGTCTTCAGACCCACCAAGCGGTGTGACATCCTCACCTTCGGCGAAGATATCGTCCAACTCGTCTTCATCGCCAACTTCGAATTCGACATCGACATCGACATCTGCTTCGGCTTCAACTTCAGCTTCGGCTTCGGCTTCAACTTCAGCTTCGGCTTCGGTTTCGGCTTCAGCTTCGGCTTCGGCTTCAACTTCAGCTTCAATCTCACGCTGAGCTGTAGGCTCGGCTTCGGCCTCTGATTCAGCTTCAGCAACCGCGACAGCATCATCGTCTTCGACTCCGGGTTCGGCTTCGCCTTCAGCCTCAATGTCGACTGCTTCCTCAGCTGACACAGACACGTCCGATGGCATCTCAGTCGAGCCAGCGTCGACCAATATATCCTCTACCTCGGTATCGGCTACCTCAGAGGCATCTCGCTCGTCATCGGTCTCTGTGCCGGCCGGTTCGCTGCCAACCCCAAGAAAGCTATTATCTTCGAGGTCGACATCGTCACCGAGCAACTCGTCCATCCCGACTTCGTCATCGCTATCAAACTCATCAAACTCGAGTTCGTCGAGTTCGCTCTGTAGTTCGTCGAACCCGACCATCTCGACTTCGTTTTTCAGTTCATCGAAGACGGCTTCGGCACCGTCAGATTCCGAGCCCGATTCAGTTCCAGTTTCGGCGTCGGAATCGGTGGCGCTAGCAGACTCAGCCTCAGCTGTCTCTTCATTCCCCGTTTCAGCTGCTGCATCCGCACTGGCAACCGAACTCGAGACGTCTTCGGACGCTGCTTCGGTCGCGGGTTCCGTCTCCTCGGGCGTTGAGTCCGCAGTTGAGGATTGTTCGGCTGAACCGGAATCGCCAAGTAGATCATCGAACGAGCCAGCGGAACCCATATTTTCGAATTCACTGGCATCTTCGACCTGCTCGACCATCGCATCGAGGTCATCGAACTCGGTGAACTCATCGAGCAACTCATCGACCGAGAGGTCCTGGGCTTGATCCGTCGAGATTGCCGACTCAGGCTCTTCAAAACCGGTGTCAAAGTGGCCGCGAACGTTCCTGATATGGAACATCTTGACCGCGTCAACCTGCTCGAGTGCTGCGCTGATTGCTCGTTCGTCGACAGCGCTGTGAAAGACGGCATCGAAGCGTCCTCCGTAGGTGCCTGCCTCGATCGTCTCAGTTGGGGGAACCGTTCCGACAAGGGTAAACGCATCGACAAGTGCATCCACAACCAACCGACCGTGGTTTTGGGTTTCGTCCTCGGCAATAAGGAGACGGACAAGATAGGTATCCTGTTCGTCTGTCGTTGATAGTTCGAACTCCGTCAGTGCGCGACTGATTTCGGCCTCAGTCGGCGGAGAAATCGATTCGGCCTTGGCCGCTTCAACCTGGTCCCGAAGGTCCGCAATAATAGCCTCCGGATCGGATCTGATCTCACCGTGAGCGTCAACCTCAGTAATCTGTTGCTCGAGGAAATCTACGCCCTCGAAAACAGTATCCATCAGCTCTGGGCTAAGTTGTGCCTTGCCAGTCCGAACGGTGTCGAGGACGTCCTCGATTGCGTGGGCGAGGTTGCTTGCTTGCGTTAGTCCCATCGAGCCACAGTTCCCTTTGAGGGTGTGGGCCATTCGGAAGATTTCATCCATCGCCTCCGAGTCGTCCGGCGATCGCTCGAGTTCGAGCAGTTCGTTATTCAGCTTCGTAATGTTTTCTTCGCTCTGTTGAACGAAGTCTGTCCAGTAATCACTCATCTTGCTCATCCTCCGTATCCATCGTGTCGTCCGTGTCCGTTGTAGCCGCGTCAACGATTCCTGCAACAAGCTCTTTTGCAGGCCGTATCTCGTCAACACAGCCGGTTTCGATTGCTTTGCCGGGCATCCCAAACACCGGACTTGTCGCCTCGTTTTGGACGATGCTGTAGCCACCGGCTTCAGCAAGTGCCTCGATGCCAGCAGCCCCATCACGTCCCATTCCGCTGAGTATGACACCAATTAACGGTACTTCCGTATCCATGTCGGCAGCGGCCTCCATCGTTACGTCGACTGACGGCTTGACACCGTTGACTGGTGGACTATCGGTGAGATGGAGTTCGATATCTCCAGTCCCATCGACGGCTTGTGTCACTTCGAGATGTGAATCTCCCGGCGCAATGACGACATCGCCTGGGCCGATTCGGTCACCATCGCGTGCTTCCCAAACGGTATACTCACTTTGGCCATCCAGTCGCTTCGCAAACCGACCGGTAAAGCTCGCTGGCATGTGTTGAACAACAATAACGGTCGCCTCGAGGCTCCGTGGGAGCTCCCGAAGCACCCGTTCGACGGTTTTTGGGCCACCAGTCGAGGCACCGATAACGAGCAGCGGATGGTGACTGGTTATGTTGGTATCAGTTTCAGTGGCCGAGTCAGGCGTGTGATCCCACGGCTCCTTGGAACTGGGGTGAACGCTTTCGGCCGAAATTGTTGATTGCGTTCCCGTTGTGCCCGTTGTGCCCGTTGTGCCCGTTGTGGCCGTTGTGGCCGTTGTGGCCGCCCCAGAGCCGGTCGCTGCCGCACGAGCGAGGGCATCCGGGCAGATGTCCAAGGCCATAATCGTCTCAACGTTTTCGACGACATCGTCGACGAGGTCCGCAATATTCCGCGAGTCCGATCCATCCGGTTTATGCAAAAAGTCGATTGCTCCTCGAGCAAGTGCCTCGAGGGTTGCGTCCGTGCCAGGCTTGGTGTGTGCGCTGAGCATTAGGATTGGGGTCGGATGTGTCGACATGATTCGTTCGGTTGCGTCGATTCCGTTCAGTTCGGGCATTTCCACGTCCATGGTAATGATGTCCGGGTCGTAGCGGGACGCGTCAGCAACCGCCTCCGAGCCATTGCAAGCGGTTTCAACGGTGTATCCCGCCTCAGTGAGCGCGTTGTCGATGACCGTTCGCATAAACCGCGAATCATCGACAACGAGTACGTCCGTCATGCCGCGACAACATCTGCCAGGGCTTTCTGGACGCTGGGTTCTTCAAACGGTTTCGTGACGTAGCCGTCCGCCCCAGCTTTGACGGCGAGTTTCATTTTCTCCCGCTGTCCAACACTTGTACACATGATGACACGTGATTTCGGGTCAAGTTTCTTGATCGCCGCGGTTGCCTTGATCCCGTTACACTTTGGCATCACGATATCCATCATGACGATGTCAGGATTTCGTTCTTTGTACAGTTTAACTGCTTCAGCACCATTAGACGCCTCTCCGACGATGCGGTAATCCTGTTCAAGAATCTGGCGTAAGAGATTCCGCATAAAATGAGAGTCATCTACGATGAGCACCCCTGTCGACATTCAATTGTACACCAACATTTCATTGCCAAACAAATACTATAAACCCTTTTGCTCGGTTATCAGCCATGATAAACGACCGGATCGGGCGTTCAAACGGTGTGATGGCGATGTTTTCGTCGCTCAGACCGTTCAAACAGTGATGTGGGTCGTGACGCGGACGAACCGGAAGCGGGCCTCAACTGGGGGTAACATAGTGTCCGTCAGGCAGAGCCAACAGCTGTTTGTCCGGACGCCAACAGGAGCCGTTCGACATCGAGTAACGCCGTAATTTCAACCGTCGTCTGGGCCGGTTGGTCTTCGATTGCTTCCTCCTGTTCGTCTTCATCAATCAAATCGGCACTAAAGGAGTCGCCGGCGGTCTCCTTTCGGACCGCTTCGACCGAGCGTGTGGCAAAGGAACTGGCGTCGTCACTCGATTGCCGACCTGTCTCCCCCCCTGCCATGAGACCACGAATATCTACATTTTGCTCTTTTTCTTGTTTGACCAGCGCAGCGATGAGTGGATGCTCGAGTGCGCCACCGGCGGCTTCTTTGCTTGCCGTTTCAATCACGTTGCTCACGGGGGTTGTTTCAACCCCAAGGATTTCGTCAACGCGCATCGCTGCTGGCTGCCGATCACTCGGGCGGTCGAAAACAACCAACCGCTGTCGGGTGCTCGGTGGCTCATCCACCGGAAAGTGAATTCGTGGATTGATTACGACCGTGATTTCACCACGGAGGTCTACCAGTCCTTCGACGGCATCAGTCGATCGCGGAACGCGTTTGGGTTCCATCGGTAGTTCGGTGATCGAACGCACATCATCAACGGAGAGTGCAAGACGCTGTTCACCGATTCTGACAAACACGAACCGCTTGAGTTCTTCGTCCGACGGAACCTCGCGCCGACCACTGCCTGATTGGCGTCTGCTGGTTCCGCTGCGTTCGTCTCCAAAGAGGTTTTCGGGGGGATCCGCCGACATGTTCTAGTCGTCTATCTCAGTGCATCATTAAAACATTGGCCCCTGTCGGCGATTCCCACATCCTCACCGGAGCCCTGGAGGCGGTCCGTCATCATCATCCTCCTCGAGATCGACGTCGAGTCCTAACTCCTCTCGCTGTTCGCGAAGTTCCTTTACCTGTCGGTAGTAGTAGGCGATACCGATCCCACCGAGTGTACTCACGAGGAGGACGGCCCCGATGAACAGCGGAATATCCCGTGTGAGATAGAATCGAATCGAGAGCGTACTGTCGACTTCCTCCCAACGAAGTTCCTCGCGGTTGTCGACGACCTCCCGCTCGTAGCCGCCGGGGCGAACGTCGCCAAAAAGGAAGTTGGTCGTCCGGTGATCCGGCGGTAATGTGACCTCATAGGAGCCGGCGACGAACGCCGGCAGCGTGAACGTTTTGCTCCCTGCGGGACCCGAAAAGGCGAGCGTCCCGTTTCCGTCGGGCACCACAATATTCGTCTCCGAGCGTGACTGGTCGACGTCGATCTCCGAGCCGGTCATCTCAGTTCCGTTTGGATGCCAGTAGCGAACCGCCCAGATGTCGATTGCTTCCTCCCGATAGAAGCTCGTGCGGTACAACGAGAGCTCGTCGGTGTCATTGAGATCGTAGACGGCCCGGAACTCGCTGTTGTTTACGTCGATTGCGACATCGACGTCGCTCTCGCGCAAGTCGTCATACTCCTCCTCCCGGTCAAGTTCCTCATCGGAAATCCCCCCAAAAATCGCACTACAGCCAGCAGTCAACGTAAGCAGGGCAACGGCGATCGTGACGAGAATAAGACGGCGATTCATACGTGTGAAATGATAGCTACCTGCCTCTCAGGGACAGGGGTAAATCAGACTTATGGGAAGATGTCAAGGGACAACACACCGCAACTCGGCTGGTAAATACTCGCCGACACTGGCGAGCAGGCCCGGCGGATCGGTCCCCTCCGCACAGATCACGCTTTGCTCGAGCAAGCCCAGTCGTTCGATCGTAATAATATCCTGTGCGTGGCCGGCGCGGTTCAACGTCGCCCGAACCTCCGCTCGAGTGGCGCTGTTGACGTTGAGTCGGCCGTTGCCACGGCTCCAGTCATAGAGCCGATCCCGTTCGGCGTCAGCGAGCCGGGAGGGATCGCCGTAGACGAACTGCATCGGGAGATGTTGAACCAGTCCAAACCGGTCGCGGACCTGGCTTGGCGTGCCAGGCCCAAGGCCGAGTTCGTCGGTCGGAATCCGAACCGGCTGGCCGGCATCCAAAACGAACCCTTCTGCATCCCAGGAATCGAGAGTGCCGACGTACGTCTCACCTGCCTCGAGATTTGTCGGGATTTCGCCCCACGCTTCCCGGAGGACGTTTCGGGCGACAACGGCGTCCTCGCCGGTGATCGTCACCGATGGGAAATCGTCGTGTCTAATTCCGAGTTCGAACTCGACGTCGAGTTCGCCGATCTCGTTGTTCACGAGCGACCGGAGGGAATCGAGCGAGCGCTGTTTCGCATCACCGCGGACGTAGAGCTTTGTCGCGAGGACAACCATCTAGGATTCGGCCTCGAGATTCAACTCGTCTTCGAGTTCGGCAAGTCGCTCATCCATTGCGTGGACGAGGCGATTGTTGTCCATCGACTCCATTGGGGAGCCACATTCCGGACACTCAAAGCCGAAGTCCATCGCCTCACCGAACTCAAATCGAATCGAACAGATTTCACAGAGATAAAACTCGTGGGTCTGTTCGTACTCTCGGCGGTCGTCTAAGGCCTCGTGCAGCCGGTACATCTCCTCTTCTAAGTTCTCCGGGATGTTGTCGTACTCGAAGGTCCACAGGTAGGTAAGCCAGCCTGAATCCTCATCGCGTAGGCGGCGATAGGTCGCTAGATCGTTCTCGTAGAGAATAAAGAGTGCCCGACGCACGTCGTTAAGTTCGAGATCAAGCGTCTCCGCTAACTCCTCGTCGGTCACCTCGCCATCCGGCGGTGCCGCCGCCACCGGCATCCCCTTGGGACCGACCAACTCGTGTAAGTACTTCTGGATAACCGGGTCCTCGAGTAAGTCCTCAAAAGCCATTGGGTATCCCTAATCGCATCACGGGCATTAAACTGTTGATTCAACGGGTCGAAAACCGCTGGTAGGTGGCCGTGTTAGCTTTCGTCGGTTTCGACCTCCCAGTCGAGGGTCACCGTTATCTCCTCGCGATCCCCACCGAGCATCGGCGACCGCTCTCTGACTTCAATCCCGTACTCGAGAACTGAGCTTGGCCGTAACGTCAACCGTTTGTTTCCGACTCGTGTTTCCATGACCTGCCCATTACGAAGTTCGCGGGCGAGTTCTTGGAGCAAATCAGCTGCTTCCTCCCGCGAGACGTCCTCGTCGTACGCCGTCGTTTCACCCATGGGTGCCCTGTCAGTAGATCCACATAAATAGATTGGCGAGGAACTGGCAGGCTCGAGCGGGGTAGCACGCTACTCCTCGGGGTCTGTCGGCTCAACTCGCTTCCCGGTTTCCATCGGGATCACACGCCGGTCGGCATCGGCCCACTCAGCCTCGAGTTCTCGGCCCCCGAAGAGTCGGTCTAAAAAGACGGCGAGCCCGGCGACCTCCGAATGGGGTTGGTTGGTGACGCCAACGTTCCAGTCGGCTGCCTCGTAGATATCGAAGGGAACTTTTTCGGCTCCGACGACGATCAACAGCGGCTCTTTACGGTGGGTCTCCCGGATCTCGTCTTCGACATTCTGCACCTGCTGCCCATACATCGTGAGATGAACGACCGAGCCGTCCCAGTTTCGGACGACCGACTTCGGCGAGGCGGTCAACTCGACACCGAAGGGGCCGCCAAACCGATCGGTGATATCGGCAACGGTCTCGAGTGACTGGGTTGCATTATCGGGAAACAACACCCGGTCGGCCCCGAGCGCACGGGCTGTGAGGCCGACGTGCGTGGTCATCCGTTCGTCCCGACCGGGACGGTGACCGAGACGAAGCACCGCCACTTCGGGTTCGTTCTTCATGTAGGAGTTCTCGAGAGCGTCGGGTTAGGGGGTTTCGTTTTGTGTCCCAGGCAGGAGGAGATTTTTGTCCTCACGCCCTATCGTTAGGGTATGACCGGAAGAGCCGGTTCTGGCATCAATTGATACCACATGACCGACAGCAATCCACTCCGTCAGGCCGTTCGAGACAACTGGCAGGGGATGCTCACGGACCTCGCGTTTGCCGTCGTCTGGGTGACGATGGTGACGGTTCTATTTGCTCTGCTCGAGGGGCCACGGTGGGCGTTCTATCTGTGTATGCTCGCCGGAATTGTGGCGTATTTCGGTCTCTTCGGTCCCGAAGGAGATCGTGGTGATTCGGGGTGAAGGGAGCAACCTCCGCGGTCTACTGTGGACCGACAACGAGCACCGGGCAGTCAGCCGACCGAAGGGTTCGTTCGGCAACGCTCCCGAGCAACGCGCGACGGACGCCACCCCGTCCGGCCGAACCCATTACGATCAGGTCGATACCGTGCTTTGTAGCGTAGTTGGCAATTTCGGTGTGTGGGCGACCAGCGACGACCGCATCGGTCACTTCGAGGCCGCGGTCGCGTCCACGGTCAACGACGGGGTCGGTCGCGTTCCGGACCCGTTTTTGTAGTTCGGGCATGTTTTTGAACTGTCCAGACTGTATTCGGTCAATCTGTTCGACTCCGAGGCCGAGGCCCATTGCGTCAATGTCAACCACGTAGAGCGTGTGGATGGCGGCATCATAACGCTCGGCGAGGTCGAGGGCGTGGTCAACGGCGGTGTTTGCAATCTCGCTTCCGTCGGTTGGGATGAGTATGTTGTGGTACATGAGAGTTGTATGAGGGTCGTGTCGTGTACTGTGATGTCGTGTTGTATCGTATTGCGTTGTGTTCGTCAATCATCAGCCGGAGCAGGCCCGTCGTCGGCAGCGTCTTCGGCACTCTCCATCTGGGACATCGGTTCCGGACTGTGGCACTGGCGGACCATGCGGATAACCCGCTTCGGTGGGTCAGCCGTCACTTTCGAGACAATGATAATAACGGCGAAAACCACTGGGACCCCGACCAGCGCCGAGGATGTCGCCGGCACAACCGCCTGAATCGCGCCATCACCGAGTTGGAGGAACCAGGCGTCGATAATCGAACCAAAGGAAATGATCAGTCCGAGGATCATCCCTGCCAATGCACCCTCTCGAGTCGTCTTCTCCCACCAGAGACCAAGGAAGAAGACGGGAAAGAGGACGACACCGGCGATGGCGAACGCGCTGGCGACCAGCTCACCAATCAACGCGGGTGGGTCGAGTGCCATAAGCGTCACCAAAATCCCGATTCCGAGAATAGTGAGCCGGCCGACGATCAGCTGTTCACGCTGGGTGGCCTCCTCCTTGTAGAGGTTCGTGTAGATATCGTGAGCGGCCGCCGACGAGGCGCTAATAAACAGACCCGCGGTGGTCGCCAACGCGGCGGCGACAGCCCCCGCGGCGACGATACCCACGAGCCATGTCGGCAAGTCGGCCAGTTGGGCGGTGAGGACGACCAGGGCGTCGGCCTCCTGGTCGGCCATCCCCGTATAGTCGCCGACCTGCTCCTGATAGAGCAACGAACCAAAGGCGGCGTAGGCGGCGGTTCCCCAGTAGAGCAGGCAAATAAAGAAGAGTCCCCAGACGGTCGACCAACGGGCGGTCCGCTCGTTGTCCACTGTATAAAACCGAACGAGGACGTGAGGGAGCCCGCAGGTGCCGACGATCAGCGTGAACGCCAGCGCCACCCAGTGGTAGTAACTCGCCTGTGCGAAGGGCTCGGTAAACTGGGCGTTAATCTCTTCGGCGATGAACGTCGTCTCAGTGCCGTACTCGAGGTAGGGTATGACCGTCGACCAGCCCTGACTCCAGCCAACGGCGTAGAGACCGACCAAGAAGGCAATAATGAGGATAACATACTGGAGGGCCATATTCTTCGTCGCACCGAGCATTCCCGAGAGGGCGACGTAGCCGATGGTCACACCCATAAGGAGTATCACGCCCGCTTCGTAGGGAAGTCCGAAAATGTACTGGGCCATCAACCCCATGCCGCTGCCCTGCCCAACGGCGTAGACGAACGCGACAAGGAGGGTTGTGAGGGCGGCGATGGCTCGGCCGGTGTCGGAATAAAAGCGGTCACCGACGAAATCCGGTGCGGTGTACTTCCCAAAGCGGCGAAACTGGGCTGCGAGGAAGATGAGCAGGATGAAGTAGCCGGTCGTCCAGCCGACGAGGTACGCAAGCCCAAAGAACCCGGAGAGGGCGATGATCGACGCAACACCCAGATACGAGGCCGCAGACATCCAGTTTGCGCCGATCGCCATCCCATTCTCGAGGCTACCGATAGACCGGCCGGCAACCCAGAGGTCGTCAACGGCTGCCACGCGGAAGAACCAGCCGACGGCCAAGAACAGGACGAGCATGCCGACGACGGTCAGCGCCGGAATCAGTTTGAACTCGCCAACATCGAGGGCCGTCTCGAGGGCGACCGGTTCGATGGCGAGGATTGTCGTGATCAGTTTCATATGTCATCACCGCCGTCGGTCGCGACACCGCTTGCAGTATCGCCTTCTGTATTGTCATCGCTGTCGGCCTCACCCTCCACCTCGTGCGTGATCCCGTACTGATCGTCGAGGCGGTCGCGCTGGAGTGCATACGCCGCCGAGAGCAACAGTGCACCGAGCGGGGCGACGACAGCTGTCAGCAAATAATGCAACTGGAAGCCAAGCACCATCGTCCCGGTCATAACCTCCGGAGCGATAGCCGTTGCCGTGACCGGACCGAACACGAACAGTACCCATGCGGCGAAGGCGAGCCAAATCACTTTCAGGTGATCGCGCATGAACGGCGTCGCTGGACGAAAGAGGTTGATCTCCTCGTCTAAGTACTCTTCAGTTCGGACACCGGTTCCCGGCTCGATAGCGGGTTCCGTTTCCGAACTACTCCCCTCAGCTTCCGCTTGGTCCGCTTCGGAGACAGGTTCTCCCTCCGCCGGTCGACTGCCGTCCTCACCGCTCATTCGTCCACCTGCGCGGCGATATCATCGACGACATTCGGATTGCGCAGCGTCGAGGTGTTGCCGAGTTCATTTCCGCTTGCAATATCCTCGAGCAGGCGTCGCATGATCTTCCCCGAGCGCGTTTTCGGCAGTTCTGGGGTGAATATGACAGATTCGGGGCGGGCGATCGGACCGATAGCCGCTTCGACACCCTCGATGATCCGCTGCTCGAGATGGTCATCGCCTTCGACGCCGTCTTCGGGGATAGCATAGGCGTAGACGGCCTCACCTTTGATTTCGTGGCTTCCCCCGACAACGGCAGCTTCGGCGACTCCGGAGACGCCGACGATGGCGCTTTCGACCTCCATCGTTCCCAGCCGGTGGCCGGAGACGTTGATCACGTCATCGACGCGGCCAAGAATAGTAATGTAGCCGTCCTCGTCGATCTTTGCCCCGTCTTCGGGAAAGTAGACCCATTCGTCGGCCTCGGGATCGGAATACTCCCGCCAATATTCGGCGAGGAATCGGTCGTCGTTGTTGTAGAGCGTCCGGAGCATGCCGGGCCACGGGTTGGTGATGGCGAGGTAGCCTGCGTCAACCGGTTCCCCTCGAGCGTCGACGACTTTGGCGTCGATACCGGGCAGCGGCGGACCGGCCGTGCCGGGTTTCATTGTACCGATTCCCGGCAGGGTGGTGATCATCATGCCGCCGGTTTCGGTCTGCCACCAGGTATCGACGATGGGACAGGACTCGTTGCCGATGTGTTTGTAGTACCATTTCCACGCGCGAGGATTGATGGGTTCGCCGACGGTTCCAAGCAGGCGAAGCGAGGAGAGGTCGTGCCCGCTGGGGAATTCTTTTCCCCACTTCATGAACGCCCGGATCGCTGTCGGTGCAGTATAGAAAATGTCGACATCGTTCGTTTCGACCAGCTCCCACAGCCGGTCTCGCTCGGGGTAATCAGGCGTCCCCTCATACATCACCGTCGTCGTGCCGAGGGCGAGCGGGCCGTAGACAATGTAAGAGTGACCGGTAATCCACCCGATATCAGCCGCACACCAGTAGGTGTCTTCGGGTTTGATATCCAAGACGGCGTGGGAGGTCCAGGCCGCATACGCCAGATAGCCACCGGTGGTGTGTTTTACCCCTTTGGGCTGGCCGGTCGTCCCCGAGGTGTACATCAGAAACAGCATGTCCTCGGCGTCACGGGCAACCGGCTCAACGGTGGCCCCCTCGTGGGAACCTACGAGGTCGTCGTAGTCACGTTGGTCCTCGAGAGCGTGTGCGTGGTCAGACCCGAAGTCGCCGTCCTCGCCGATTCGCTCGACAACGACCGTCATGACGTCGTGATCGACGCCCTCGAGTCCCTCGTCTGCCTTTGTTTTGTGGTCGAGTACGTCACCACGACGGTAGTAGCCGTTACAGGTGACGAGAAACCCACTTTCAGCGGCGTTCATCCGCGTCGCCAGTGCCTCCGCCGAAAAGCCGGCAAAGACGACCGAGTGGGGCGCACCGATCCGGGCACACGCGAGCATGGCGATTGGTAACTCCGGAATCATCGGCATGTAGAGCGTGACGATATCGTCCTCCTCGACGCCCAACTCGCGGAGGCCAGCAGCAAACGCCTCGACCTCCGCGAGCAGGCCCTCATAGGTGTAGCTGCGGGTCTCACCCAGTTCACCCTCCCACTCGAGGGCAACGGCCTCACCCCGTCCGTTCTCGATGTGCCGATCCAGGCAGTTTACCGAGGCGTTGAGTGTGCCACCGGTAAACCACCGATAAAATGGCGCGTCATCATCCTCGAGGACCGTCTCGTATGGCTGATCCCACTCGAGCAACCCCGCTGCCCGTTCCCAGCACGTCGGCCAGTTGTCGGCGAATTCTTCGTAGATTCCCTCGTCAGTGATGTTTGCCTGCTCGCGAAACGATTCGGGTGGCTCAAACCGTTCTTGTTCGGTGAGTCGGGCTTCAAGTTCGCCGTTATTTTCGTCTCGAGACATACTTACACTGTACATAATTGGTCGGGTAAAGACCGGATCTAGTTATTTTAAACTATCAACCGTTATGTTTCTCAGGAGCCACCAAACGGACTCGCCACCCCTTGAGAATCAGTGTGCGTCGGATACTGATCGGTCGGTCTCGCCGACGGTCTCGAAACAAAGACGAAGCAACTCCTGTTGTCCCTTTCGCAGATGACTGTGCAGCGTCGGCGAGGAGACGCCCATCGCGTCGGCGACCTCCTCAGCCGTAGACGACCGGGGCCAGTCGTAATAGCCGGCGAAGTAGGCTGCCCGAAGCGTGGCTTGCTGGCGATCGGTAAGGCGATCGATGACCGCGCTCCGAAACTCCGTTGGGAACTGGGCTTTGGACTCCACAGTCCGTTTTCCAATCAGTTCCGTTGCCGGAAACGCCGACTGGAGCCCATCGACAATCGGGCGCAACTCGGTTGCAGCCCCACACGTGGCTATGATCCGTGCGCCGTCGCTGTCTGCCGTCGCCTCGAGAACGGTCGTTCCGGCGTTCGTCAGCGCCGCTACCGGCGAATCCCCGGAGACGAGGCATTCGAGTCGCCACCCCTCACGGTGCCGGTCAATCACACGGCAGTCGCTGACCGCCCCGTTGGTCTCAAGCCCAAACACGTCGTCGGGGTGGCCGTTCTCGAGGAAGACGTAGTACCGATAGGTCGAGGTTGACACCGGGATTAGCGCGTCAAGGGTAAACTGGCACTCGAGGTGATCGGCGGCTTGGACAAAGAACGCGCCCTCGTCACGGCATCGAAACTCGAGTTCGACCTGTCGGTCGGAAAGAACGAGATTTCGGCGGCGAGCAGCCGTGATCGCCGCGCCGGTCTGGCGACCGATGAGTCCGAGTCGCTTGCGTGTTTTCGACCCGATTAACTCGTGATCGTAGCCAATCTGAAGCCGCCCGTAGCATGTCTCGCCGTCTGCGAGCGGGACAGTAAGGAGCGCCGCTGCCGGGCCGGCCGGTGAGTGGGTGAGTGTCACGTCATGGGTTGGTTCAGCGTCGTCCGGAGTCGACCGGTGAGCGGTGGATACCGACTCCTCTGAGGTTGGGGACTCGAGTGCGGAACCGATTCGTTCAACCCACGCAGCATCGATCCCGCATACCGCCGTTCGGTCGACCTTCCCGGTCACCGTGGTGGGGCGGTCAATCCACGCAAACACGAAGCCAGCATCGACTACTGTCTCCGTGACAGCTGCTTCGATCTCGGGCTGGGTGGTGGCTCTAAGGAGGGCTTCGGTAACTGCGATCAGGAGACCAGCGGTGTCAGCCTCGGCGGTGTGTGGCGTGAACGAATCGACGATCTGATCCGGCGTCGGCTCCGGCAGATAGGGCTCGAGCGCCTCAAAGCTTCCCCACCCGCAAACGGCTTTGATTATCCGGGGGTTGATTTCGTCGTCGACAAGCGCGGTATGGGCGAAAAAGCGTCGGAGATCGCGCGTTGAAACGGGATCACGGGGTGCCCACTCCGGCCGGTCGCGTGCCTCCTTTCCAACGGCGGAAACGAGCATTTGGATTCGACGCGGTGACACTGAGATAATCGGCTCGTCATCATCGATTCCGTTGCTGTGAACGTATCGAGTTAGCTCCCGTTCCACCCCCGTTGGGAGGTACACCAACCGGCTCGAGTCGGTTTCGGCGTCATCTACTGGCTGGACCCGAAGCAGGTATTGGGGCGGGTCAGAACGAACGGCCTCGATATCTCGTGGCTGGAGTCGGGTAATCTCCGCTGGCCGAAGACCAACCTCACCACAGAGGCGAACGAGGAGCGTCGCCCGATAGGTGTCAGCAGCTGCCAACAGCGAATCGTACTGATCGCGTGAAAGTGGTGCCAAGTCGGGCTGGTTGGTACCCATATTCGGAACCGCAGCAGCCACGAATATAATTATAGTGTCCGTTTATGTGGCTCTCATCGAGGAGATCACATACACACCGCCGAAGCCGGTTTCGTTTCTCCTGTAACGCCGAAACGAGGTACTACTTCGGGAGGCGTTGATTCGTGGATACTTAAACGGAAAACTCGGTTGTGGCTTCGACCGGGTGGTCGGTCGCTTCCAGTTTGGCACTCGCGGTGTACGTTCCGGTGTCGGGGTCACGCCACGTGGCGTCGTAGACAGTGGTTTCGCCGGGGTCGATCCGTTCTTCGGTGATCGCTTGGGTGAACATGCGGCCGTCGCTAAACCGCCATCGCTCCGTGCCGTCGGTGGAGACGGCAAAATCGGCACGGCACCCGCTCATGAATCGAAGCATTACCGGCTCAGCGCCGGTGTTCGTCACGTGTAACTCGAGCGTGACGGCATCGGTATCTGCGACCCATACGTCAAGCGTCCCCTCGAGTGACACGCTCAGTTGTCCTCGAGAGCGTCAGCGATCCGTTTTATTGCGCGGGTCTGATCGCGCATCTCGTCTCGGAGTTGTCGAACCTCGCGGACGAGTTCCTCGTTACCAACGCTGTCGCTTGCGCCGCCGGGGGCACCACCAGGGCCGCCAGGGCCGCCGGGTCCACCACCCATCATGCTGCCCATCATCTGGGCGAAGGGATTGCCACCGCCGCCCATTCCGCCGGGGCCACCGGGCGCGCCACCGGCTCCACCGAACGGATCATCCGGCCGCCCGCCATCCTCGCCCTCCTCGGCTCGTTTCTCACGAATCTCCTCAACGCGTTCGCGGAAGGACTTCTCCTCGGACGACGATTCGTCTTCGCCGGCATCCTCGCCGTCTACATCAGTGTCTTCTGGCATACCTGACGGTTCATCACGGGACCGGAAAAGGATTGTTATCATCCAAACGAACCGAGCGATGACTGCAATCGGCGACCATCGCTCTCGCCGCCAGTGTCGACCTCATACCCAACTAGATCGCGCAGATCAACTGCGTACGTTGTCCCGGCACGCTCTAAGACAACCAGCCGTCCCTGCACGCCGACGACCGTTCCAGCGGCGATCGTCTCTCGGACTGGCCTGGCGCGAAGCGGACGGTCAAAATCATACGTCAGGTCGAATGTCTCAATGACGCCGAAGTTCTCGAGGAACGTCAGCCACCGGTCCATATCGACCGAGCGAGCGAGGCCTTCAACTTTTTGTTTACTCCGGATCCGATCACTGACGCCAATGTCAGCGGCAATTGCAGCTTCGAGTTGGCGGGCAATCCGCCCATCGGAGACGGTGTGAATATGGGCTGCGCGGTCGGCCCCCTGCTCTCGAAGTCGAGTCTCGAGTCGCCACCGCTTGGTCACGCCGACTTTGAACGTATTGGGGGCAAACGCAGCAAGGTAGACTGCATGCTCCTCATGGCAGTCCATTTCGTCTTTCAGACAGCTGCCGGTACAGCGGGCACAGACCCACGTCTGCCGATGAAACTCACAGTACGGTGCGACCGATCTATCACAGCTGTGGTGGGTCGTTCCATCGACGGCCCCAGCACATCGCCGTTTCTTCAAGGTGTACTCGAGGTGTGTCCCCGGCGCAAGCGGCTGGCGCTCGATTGCATCGCTATCAGCGAGGACCAACGCCGGGCCGATCGCGGTCGGTTCGTAGCCGACGATTTGCACAGCAATCGGTAGCCGTTGGTGGGCTAAAGCCCTGCTGTTCGCGTTCGGTCCGTCAGTGATCGAACCAGAAGGGAGGAGGCCTACAGTCCCGTCTCTGCTGAAAGACGAGAGTACACCTGTCGTACCGTCTCGAGCGTCCGTTCGGTCCGATGGTGCTCTCGTCGCTCGAGGCAGTTTCGGGCCAGTCGCTCTCGGTCGGCCAGCGCCCGTTCGATTGCTTCCCCAAAGGCCCTCGGTTCGCCCGGCGGATAGTGGTAGCCGGTTATGTCATCGATGACCGTTTCCGAAAGTGCACCCGCGTCGGCGGCGACAGTGGGCGTCCCGCAGGCGGCCGCCTCGAGGGCGACCAACCCCTGGGTTTCGACCGGGCTTGGGAAGGCAAACACGTCGAGTGCCGAATACAACGCCGGCAGCTCGTGGCGCTCGAGAAAGCCCAAAAATCGAACGTCGGCGTCGATCCGAGCCGCCTGTGCCTCGAGAGCCTGACGAGCCGGGCCGTCACCGCTGAGGACGAGGGTAAAATCTCTGTCCGACACAAGCCAGTCGACAGCCGAAAGCAGCTCCGGGAGCGCTTTTTCATGGCCGTGGCGACCCGTGTAGCCGATAAGCGGTCCCGTGAGGTCATACCGATCTCGGAACGCCGAGCTGTCGACCGGCCGAAACCGGTCGGTGTCGACGCCGTTGGAGATGACTCGGACCGGACTCGAGACGCCAACCGTCTCCCGGAGATGCCGCCGAGCGGAGTGTGAGGGCGTGAGAACGAGTGTTGCCCGATCATAGAATCGACGTTCGTACGCTGTCGCTGCTCGCCGGAGAACCGACCTGCAGGCCGAAAGCGGCCCCGGGAGGAGATACCGGGCGTATTCGCTCGCAGGGGTGTGATAGGAGGCGACAAACGGGGTATTCGTGTTCCGAGCGAGTCCCAGCGCTCTAAGGCCGATCGCAAACGGGGTATGGGCGTGGACGATGTCGAGAGTAGGTAATGACGGGAGCCCGGCCGGGAATCCGAGGCGGTAGCCATCATAAAACGGGAAGGGAAGACTCCGCACCGGGTGTTCACGACCGGTCGGATCGTAGCCGGCGGCCTCCGGAAAGACGACATCCATCCGACCGAAGTCGCGGTTCCAGCACTCAAGCCAACGGCTGACGGTGTACGTCACGCCGTTTACGGTTGGAAGATAGGTGTCGGTGAACGTGGCGACCGTCGTCATTGGTTACGCTGTCGACCGGGAACCCCAAGTGCGTTCTCACCGCCGACGAGGATTGAAGCGAGGCCCACGCTCACATACGCGAGGACGATGCCAGCGACGACATCAATCGCCCAGTGGATGCCCAGATACATCGTCGAGATGGCAACGCTCACTGCGAGGAGGGCGGCAACCGGGAGCCATCGCGGGTACACCGCTCGCGTTCGGTACGCCATGAGCGCCACCGTGACCGCAAGCGAGGTGTGAAGCGACGGAAAGACGTTTGTGTTCCGGTTGACCTGCCGGGTGAGGTACTGATATCGCGGATAGGCATCATACAGGAGGCCATCGACGAGTTCGGGCATCAGATTCCGTGGTCCGTAGGCGATGATCAAGATGTAACAGATCAGCCCTAAGGCGTAGTTGAGCGTGTACGCGGTGAGCAGTTCGCGTATCGGTCGGGTCTCTGCGAGGGCGAAGTATGCTACGAGCGGGAAGACCAGCAAGAAGACGTAGCCGTAGATGTAGATGAACGAGAAATACGCCGTTGCCTCCGGCGTTGCAAACGACTGAATCCAAACGATCAATCCGCCCTCGATATCGTAAATCGTCCACGTCAGATTCCAGTCGACGATCCACGACAGTTCGGGAACGGCCTCACGGGCGACGCTGTTGAACAGCAACACAGCGACGAGCACGGCAGTGACCGGAACGATCGCCCGTACTCGACTCCGAAACTCCAACTGGGTCAGACGCAATCGATCACGGCCGACGAACACCGCTGTCGACACGAGGAGTAAAATCCCGAGGACGATCACCAACTGGATGAGCACACGAGCGAGCATTAGCCTCTCACCAGGAGTCGTCCGCTATCGTCATAGGCGAATCCAGCCCGTTCAAACGCTGCCCTTGCTGCCGCCACATCCAGTTGGCCGTCAGTGCCGAAAAACGGTGCAACGGGATCTGTTCCTCCGGCTTCGTCCATCTCGCCATCGCCATCATCCCCATCACCGCTACCGTCACCACCGCCATCCCACTGCAACGCCGCCGGAACCCACCCCCCCGACAGCGGTGTCGCCGTTGGCTCTGCATACCCCTCAAACACCGTCTCTGCAAGCCACGCCTTATCCAGTAGCCGTCCAACAGTTCGTCGGAAATACGGATTCCCAAGCGGCCGTCGACGGGTGTTGAACCCAAGATAATAGAACATCTCCGAGGGACTTTCGAGCAGGCGAACGTCCGCCGAGTCGGCTATGGCCTCGATCGAATACGCCTCGAGCGTCGATGTCGTAACATCAGCCGTCCCAGCTTCAATGCCTTCGATTGCCGACGCGCTCCGTGGGGAAACGCGGGTGGTGATTTGGTCGACGGTAGCCGCCGGCAGTTCTGCATCCTCGAGTGTGAAGTGATCGTCAAACCGCTCGAGGGTGAGAAAATCCCGTTCTGACCGATCTACAAATTGGAACGGACCGCTGCCGATGGCGGGGAAATTGTCGGTCACCATCGCACGGGTAGTGTCGGTGGCGGTAATGATTCCCCGGACACGCGCCGTCTCCGCTCGCTCGCGCCAGATGTGTTCGGGTAGGAGTGGAACGGTGAAAGCCCGTTCGGCAGCCTCCTGTCCGGTTTGAGTGGTGAAACGAACCGTTCGATGGTCGAGGACCTCGAGGTCGGTAAACGCCAGCCCGTGACTCCGGAATCGAGGCGCGTGAGCAGGTGGCTCGCTTTCTCCGAGTGAGGTGTCCCGGAGGAACCGGTAGGTGAACGCGACGTCGTCAGCGGTGAGATCGGTTCCGTCGTGCCATGTGAGATCAGGGCGGAGTGTTACTGTTGCTGTTGTCGGCGCTGTTGGCGCGGCCGTCGGACCCCCGTTTTCAGCAGATTCATTGCCCTCGCCCTCACTGTCTCCTTCGTCTTCGCTTTCGACTTCCTCCCCTGTCGCTTCATCACCCGCCTCTTCATCCCACTCCCATGTCCCAGCCCACGGCTGCAACTGTTCGCCATCGTGGACCGCCAACGAATCATAGACGAGATCGACAAACGGCTCCCGATCCCGGTACTCCGCCGAGAGCGGATTAAGATTTTCCGTCGGTCGTGGGTCGGTCGTGACCGCTCGCAGTTCGGTCCCCTCCGTTTCTCCAGACCCCTCACCATCCGAAATCGCCTCGAGTCTGAGATAGCCGAGGCGACCCCACAGCGGGGCGCGATCCCAGCCGGTAAACCGGTCCTCCCGAACGAGCCGTTGTTCACGTGGGATACAGAGGGGGACAAAGGGCTGCTCTGTAGCCAGTTCTGAAAGCAGGTCCCCAACCGCTTCCCGGCGGGCTTCGCCATCCAGTTCGCGTTGCGCCTCGAGGAGGTCGTCAAAGGCCAAATTGGTAAACCCGAATGGGTTCTGCCAGCCAGCCTCGCCCGCAAACGACGAGTGGAGCGCTTCATAGAGGAAATCGGGGTCCCAGTCGCCCGGATGACGGGCGACACAGCAGTCGAAATCGTGATTGATCATCACTCGCCGCGGGAACTCCTCGGCTGCGTACAGCTGAATTGAGGCGTCAATGCCGACGGCCCCGAGTGCGTCAGCGAACTGGCGGGCGATCATCACCGATTCTCGGTCGACATCCGCCGGGACGGTCGCAATCGAAAGCGACAGTTGGGTGGCCGACGAGCGGTTGATCACCGACCGCGTCTGGCGGAGACAGCCACTCGTTCCGATCAGTGCACCCGCTGACAGCGTTTGGAGGAGCCGTCGGCGATCGATCGATCGGAACGAAAGCGGACGTTCCATTTACTGGTGATAGTCGGTACGCCGTATATAATGGTACGGTGATGGGCCAGTACCAG
>LFCJ01000820.1_pt1 | contig 20376 bp, 19 predicted proteins | sample 643141 | NCBI WGS metagenome assembly LFCJ01 (sample SAMN03766243, study PRJNA286221) | soda lake metagenome | biome: soda lake; feature: Kulunda steppe; material: water; isolation source: sample B1-Br-g2 brine of Lake Bitter-1 | place: Russia: Kulunda steppe | collected 2010-07
GCAATTTTAGTGCAGCTTGGAGGTTTGGAAGCTAAGTCAGTCTAGGGCTGTGTTGGGGGGCTGCAGTGCCAGATTCTTGCTGATTAACTTCTTCAACAGCTAGCCAGCTAATATCAAAGAGGGGATTGCCACCTGGGCCTGCCGTGCGGATGGTCGTTTCAGCTGGGAGGCTGTTTCCATGGCAAGCTGGGTATTTAGCGAGGGCATGTGCGCATTCATTTCCAGCAATTCCGGCATGAGATTTTACTTTAATTAGGAAGATGTGGGATTGAGAGTTTCGGATAATATTAGAAAGCATTTTGAGGATGTCTCCTTGGACATGCTGACGGTGTTTCTCTGGATACAACATCTTTTCCTAATTTGATGGAGAGAGGTAAGGCTGTTCAAAATGAGTTGCATGTTTTTTTCACTGTCAAGACTTGTTTGTGTGCTCTCTCAGAAGAAAGTACTCTTTCCTTTTCTTCCCTTTCTGCCAATCCTTTTCTATGGAGGCCCCTCCTTCCACATGCCTTGCCTAGTCAGTCTTCATGAATGAATCGTTTTTTATGAGCAGGCTAGCAGTCGCAATTCTTGACTGAAGGCCTTATCCTTGTAAACCTTGCCTAGTCAGACTGTCTTTGCTTTTCTTTTCTCGACGGCACAATAGACTCCGAGTCTGCCATTTCATTTTGGACATTACGGACTATTTTTTGGCTGGCGAAGACCAGCAACAAACCAATCAGCCTAACGACCTGGCTGGCGGATAACCCTTAACTTATGTAACCTAACTGAGCAGTTGCGCGTGTTCGACTAGTTTCTTTGTAAACGTACAAATCACTTCTTTTTCTTTCTGAGTCTATGGATATTTTTTGTCCAGCTGCAAAAATCCAGCAAGCCCAGCAGTCAACCCATCTGGCTGAAGGTCTAAACCCATTGTAACCTTGTAACCTTGTAAACCATGTAATTGTTCTCTGTGGAGACTCTCCACTTAGTAAGCAGTACTTACTGTGTGCCTTGTCCAGCCAGACAGTCATTCCCTTTCCCAGCTTCAATAACTTCTCATTCCAGAGTTTTAATACAGATGCACAAAGTATATAACTTATTTGATAATGATCATCAGCCACACCGGGCACTTTGGTGCACCATGGCGCCAGCCGGCTGGCGGAGATCCCAACGTTGCTTTATTTCTGCCAGGAAACACCCTCCAACCATTATTCACTTTCACCTTTCAAGCTTTTTCTCACTTTCACCTTTGGGGTGTGGTAATTAAAATAAGAATAAGCAGAGAAAGAAGCACTAGCTCACAAGGGATAATCTTGGGGCCTGCAGCTTTAGGGCCTGGAGCTGGCATGTAATAATTGAGTAGGTGCTGATAGTAGACCGGTTTTTCAAACCTTTTTCAAAGTTGGCACAGACGACATCCACCAGTACCTCCTGGTGGCGCGTCTGCGGCTTTCTGCAGCTAAAAAAGCACACGGGGCTTAACATCCTGAGTTGCGTCCAAGTGGCACAGCCTGACCTTCAACGCCACGGGGTTAAAACCTGTGAGGCAAGAGAAATGCTGGGGGACCTGGCTCCATGCACTCCACGGCCTGTCAACTTCTCTTTCAAGGTCTACCCCTACAATGGATAGTAGTAGAGGACAATCCCCCTCTCAGCCCAATTATGTCTGAAAGGGTTGTACAGGTTGAGCCAGAATCGATACACTTTAAAATCACCCGCAGTGACAAAGGATGGAGAGGTGTATAACTAAAGATTAAGGAGGAATCCGTCTTTGCAAACCCGTGAACACCCAAAGATGAGAACGCCAAATTTGTGTGCGCAAGGGGAAAACTTATGGTTGTGAATGAATTGAATAAAAAATGTAAGAAATCATTGCTCACACCCCGCTTGGGCCTGCAACCACCACGAAGTCCATGCCAAAGCACCTGTCTGTGCTACCCCACTCCCTCTCCAATCGTGCCTGCAGGCTAACCACATCACGGTGCAGCCCCTCACACACAGCTGCATGCTTGCATTTTTGCAAGTGTGTGTGTGCATCATGCAGCTGCCTGACAACCCATTGGAAGCCGTACACATTTGCAAAGCCCGCAGAAGTGATGCGCTTCAGCCCAGCACTCTCCACTGCGGCCTCATACCAGTGGAGCGGGAACTCCTACATATGCGACCAAAGTCAAAAGCATGTTTGTCCACGAGCAGAACTCGAGCAAATAAAGGGTTTGTGCACATTACATCAAGTTAAGTCGACTTGGTGCCATGGTAAGGGAGGGGTGACATGACATGTTGCCAAAGCAGCTTAGCTTTGCAGAAGCCTGCCACGCCTTCAACTTCCACCTTGCTTGAATACTAGAATGAGCGCTATAGTCAAGATTGCAGTGTTGAGGCCGTGGTCAATGCCATCAAGTTGAAGCCAAGGGTGGGCTTCCTGTATACCAACCTAACCCAGGCCAGAAAGCAATCCCTGCTATTTGTTGACTGTGAAACATGCGAGGTGTGCAAGGCAGCATTTTTGATGACGCCCACCCCTGCATTGGCGTGCGTGATTGCATGAAGGATATGGACATACCCTGTATGGACGCTCCCCTGACAGGGCAATGGCAGTGTCCCTGAGCTCAGCCACAGCCACCTGAACAAACAGCCACAGCGTTTAAGCGCGGGTGTGAGGGAACCTAGATTGCACAGGCGCTGTCAACTGAATGTAGCCATGCCTCTGTACAAACACCCAGCTATGGACATGGTTTAAGACTGCCGCAGTGCCTACCAATGGTCAAAACCAACCACCTGCCAGTTGCTGTTTATGTCCCTGACAGGCTTGCAGTACACAGGCCTAGGCCCTAAAATCCAGAAGACGCCTTGCAAGCTGCCGGGAAAAACGTGCCTCAGTATATTTGCTAAAAAACAGTATCTATATGCAATTGTTTTGCCAGATTCTGTGCCAGCTTGCTAATGCGCACAGGGTATTTACACGGTTATCAGCAACAGAAACCTGGGCAATGACCATGGGAGTTCTGAGGCAGAATAAAGGTAAGCGGGTGGAGACAACAAAAATGGCAGAGGGGAAGAAGCAGGGGCGGAAGGTTTTTGCATCTCCACCTAGGACGAAGGCGAGAAACACTTGGATCAGTCAGGCTGAATTGGAACTGGAGGGGTGGCCTTGCGGACATGCCAAAAGCGATGCCACACCATCAAGCCATGGTAGTGGGCGTCGCCTCCCACCCGATGTACCAGGCCCTTGAGCCCTGTCAACCTGACGCGCCTCAGCTGCAAGTTTGATTGCGGCCCAGGGAGTACTTGACCCCTCATAACAGGGTTGTATGCTGCTGCCTGCACACATACCATCCCACCATGGACATGCGCCAGTTGAATGTTTTGGCAAGAGAATGCGCACATACCATCCCACTGTGGACATGTGCAGGAAGAATGTCTCGATGAGGGAAAGGCTCCAGTCCTACAATCCACAGGCGGCCTGCAGGGCGGCAGGGAGGGAGAGGGGGCGAGCGGATAGGAGGTGCAGTCATCGCAACCAGCTACCAGAGAGAGTTTCCTTTGAAAGTGCATACGCAACGATGAAATTGCGCGGTGATGTAAGCTACTTGGTCCAAGTCAACGATTAAGCAAGGAGTCACATCGGGCAACACAAAATGCTAGCAAAGCAGTGCTGTCTAGAAGTGAACTTGTTCAGGTTTGTCAACATGCAGGGGAACAAATCCAAATGTTTGCCAAAAAGTAAAGTTACTGCGCTTGGTATCACATGAGTCGAACACATGCTCATTTATGCACTGCTCATGTCATCACACCTTGAGGGGCTAGATGTCTGCGGAGCTTTTTGAACAGGCGCTCCTGGGTGTAAGCCTCAAAGCCCTCCACCGCTGCAAGTACGCGGCAGGCATGGACATGTCTTAATGTCCATACTGGCAGTGCTGCTGCAAACACGTTCCTTGGGTTGGGTGGCCTAGTAGCTGAGGCTCACCAGGGTCTCAGAGGGAAGTGCGGCAACTTGTTGGCGGACACTGTCACCAAAATGGTGCTTGACCAACCCCGGACGTTCAATAAATGCTGCCGTTTGCTCAAAAAGAGGAAAGTAAGTCTGCACAAAAGCTCACCAAAACATGTTTTATGTCTACGGGCATGACTGAAATGAGGGGCAAGCCATGAGGGGCTGAGGGGGATGTGCCTTTGCATACAAATGTCTGCTTGCTAGGCAATGTGCAGGCAGTCGCTGCTACAATTTTCAATTTTTTCTGCCTTCTTCAAAAGAGGTTTAAGAAAACAAAGTTGAGGGCATGCATGCCTGTGGTGCTCATATCTGGCTTTGAGGCAGGTGCCGATCAGTGCAAGCTGTGCAATGAGGTGCTCTGCCCTGCCCACAGGAACCCCTTTTTGGTCAAGCTGGTGTTGTCTAGCCAAGCCTGCTACAAGGAAACACAGCATCCTCTAGTCAAGCTGGCTACAAGGAAACACAGCATCCTCAAGCCAAGCGCCAAGCTTGCTGCAAAGAAACACAGCCTGCTTCAAGGAACACAGCATTGAGGGATACAAGGAGGTCAGAAGGCAAGTGCCAGCTTCTGCAGGCAACAGCGTGCATAGAGGTGGGGTAGCTTGCAGGATGCACAAGAGCACTTAGTGAAGATGGTAGGAATTGGGGGCCATGAAATGCGAGAAGAGACCAGGTAGGAGGGGAAAGAGCTGCTCATGGGGAGCAGCTGTATGGATGCGCGTGTTTGCTGATGGCTACCACAGCAACATATACCATTCCTTTGTTAGGAGCAGGGTTGTAAACAGTGCCCGACTGGGAGGTCCACAGCGACAAAATAAGCGTTAAGGCCACGGTCACACACAATGTTTTTACTATTTTTCACTTTTTTCACTCGGAAGTTTGCGGTCACACACGACTTTTTTACTCCTGAGCAAAAATGCATTTTCGAGAGAACACTTTTTTGCTTCTTTGCGGTCATACGGGAATTCTTTTCACTCCACCTGCACATGACCTCCCCTCTGTTCCAGCATTGCTATTGGAAGCCACACTCTTATGTTTACTAGCTCCCCAAGACCAGCAATAGGATCCAAAAAGCTCTCTGCGACAGGTCCTCAAGCCGCAATGAGGCAGCAACACAACACAGACTGCACTGTCCATAAGGAGCCTGCAATGCTGCAGACGCCCCATCTTGAGCACTCGGCTCATGGCCTGCAAGGTCTTGCATGACAGTCAATCGACCCTGAGCCATCAGAGTAGAGTGCCAGGACAGAATGCTGGAAAGTTTGCAGAGCGTATTTACTGCGGTCGGCGCACACTTGAAAACTTATCTTTGGCCCCTGTGCATGTGGCCATGGTGCATCAGTCCTTGGCTTCATTTGAGAATATGTCTTCACGCATGCAAAGAAAGCCTTTTTGCGCGCAACTGCTCCTGAAATTGGCAGTCTGAAGGCCCAGAAAATGTCAGCGATGACTTTCTATCTCATTTTCTATTTGCCTGACATTCTTCACCACATTTGGCACCCCACAAGTGTAAGCCTGGCTAACACATACATGAGACATCATCTAAATGCACTGTCGGCCTGAAGAATCACCACCAGCTAGTGCTGCAGCTGCATAAAGGACAAGTTTTAACAACGTAGGGAAACCTTGTCTCCTCAGGCATCCTCCCAAGGTTTATGTTCTTTCCAACATACAAAACCCCAAATAAGGGTTATAGTTCTCTCTGACATACAAAACTTCAAATTGACCGAGGAAAAACAGAAGCCGGGCCAGGGGGTTCTGGAGAAGCCCAACTACCCCCACATTTACCCTCCAACTGACCAATATGGCCAACAACAAAAAACACCTCCATCGAAGGGCCCTAAATGGGACCTGGTTACAATTCTAGTGACAGAGTGGACAAATGGGACCAGGACTCACGGGGGGGTCAAGGTGCAGCGCATGCAACCGCCTGACCACCAAGCATGCCACTGAATTGGTGTGGCTGTACAGCAACTTGCGCTTGGCCGAGCGCGCACAGTCCCTAGAGGAGCAGGATATGGCCCAGCCCTGGGTGGTGCTCTCAGTGGAAGAGGAGGAGGAGAAGGAGGAGGGGTTCAGCAGTGGGGGGGACTTCAGTGATGAGGATTAGAATAGAGAACTGCATTAAATGAAATAAATTCCCTTTGTGTTGCAAAAACACAGCAAAAAAGGTGCGTCCCTGAGCGGGGCTGTGGCTACCAGCCCCCCTGAATTCTCAAATTTAATTGTACTTTAAACAGCAGTACATCCACGACGTGCATCTAACCCATTTTTTTACATTTAATGATGCGATTAAGTTTGCTGCTTACATCCCTGGTTAGAAGAGACAATGGTAGGCGTTTGGCAGTGGCTGGGCGGCATGAGACGAGTAGTGGCACGTGCAATTTCCATGTTGGCAAGGGGACGTATTCAAAATTCGATAGTGGGCCCTCAACTGCCCTTAGTTCACACAAATTTTAGACCCGCTGCTCTCACCTCCAATAAAGTAATCCATAATAATGTTGTCGTACAGCTGCCCGTTCAAAAAGCTCTCTTTGGCCATCCATTTATGCACATGGATCGTGCAACGTGACCCTGCAGCACATAAATGCAAGTACAAGCCCATGGTATGAGGATATGCGATTGCCCAGAAGCATGGAACATAGGCAGGGTTGGAGCAAAATTGAACTGGAGGGGGTTTTGTTCAAGAACTCCCAAATAGGTCCTACACAGTCACGGCTAACTTGAGGCCCCTAGACTCAGAAAGTCCAAGGGTTCTGTACCTTGTGTAAACCAGTGCATAAAGCAGAAAACAAGATACCCGCCCCTGGACTAACTATCACTCTTCACAGCACACAGACAAAATGCATGTGCTGGCAAAGCCCACAGCTACGCAGGCCCTGTATCTCCTTTTGGCACCTGCACCATACGCGCACCTGCACTTCTCTGCCGTGCCCTGGAACTTGCTACACGCGCCATGGAAGGACTTGCTGTCACTGCATCGCACCTGGTCTTGCCAGGCAGGCTCACCTGCATTCACATACACAGCAACAGAGGCTGCTATATTTCTGCGCTCCCAACACACGCCTCCTTGGCTACTTGTTTAGCAGGACACAGTGCTTGAAAATAGGAGCTGGCAAGCAACCTTTTTGCCACACACGTGTTGCAGAAAAGGTGGTCAGACAATGGTCAGACAATGGTCAGACAATGGTCAGACAATGGTCAGACAGTGGTCAGACAATGCCAGTAGCGACATTTCAGGACAATCTTGGTTGCATGTTTTCCCCTGTGTTTCCTGACTGGATAGTGCAGCCTCAGCCACACTCAGGGTAAAGTGTGTATGAGCAATTGCACAGAGCATGCTTGGCAAGGCATTGCAATTTCCGTTCACACTTTATAGGGCAGAAAGGTGGGATGTGAACCAACAAGAGGCATTGTGTGTAAAACCAGAGAGGCTTTACGTCATTGGCGAGGAAAAAAGACAGCTCAGGATAAAATTTGGACGACCAGTTTTCCCTCTTGAGTGCAATGATGCTGACAAGCATGATTGAGGGATTGGGAGTGTTTGTTTCACTGGCACAGCCCCATTGCCCTCAGAGCGCTTGCGTGCGCTGCCACAACTGTACAAGTCAGTCATGTCAAAGCATGGCCTTGTGCTGCTAAGCCGATAAGCATGGTGTGCTTGGCCATGGTTTTAGCACCCCTGGGAAGAGCCGTCACGTTGCAGCAGTGTGGCACAGAGCGCAAATGCCCAGATCACACACACCAGCCACTCGTAGGACACCGGTCCAGTCCTACAGGAGCGGAGGCAACAGAGCAACACATGGTCAGGATTAAAAAGGTAGCTCATAACTGAGCAGAGCCAACAGAGCAATCAAGAGTGGTTTAAAAAGGTAGGTCTAAACCTTGCAAAGGTTTGCGAGGGAAGTGTGGGCCGCCAAATTGTTAGGCTGATCGGCTTGTGGGTGTGATCATTGCCAGCCTGGAAGCAAATTATGATATCCAGAATGAATCGGAACAAATGTTGCTGTGACCTCTTGAAGGATAACCCAAAAGCAGCCCCATCAAGCAAGTCATGCAGTAAGGGCAGCCACAAGCTCACGCGAGAAGGGGGTGAACAGGTACCGGTACAAGGCATACATTCTCGATATGCACTGTGTGCATGGTGCGTGCAAATTGTCAGGCACCACAACCCCTGTCAAAAATGGGGGATATCCTGCCGAGCCATTCAATCCTGGATTTAAGCACGGAATATGTCTTCCATTATCATAAGGGACTATTTGGCATACATGGGTCCATGGGGGGTGCACCCGGCAAATTTGTTGGAAATTCGTGGGTGGGTTACGCTATCATTTTTAACTTATTATAATATGTAACATATGTATTATAATTTCATATAATTTTCAGAAAAGTTTAGTGACTCGGTAATTTCAAGTGGCTCAGATGAAAGTGCTCTTAGGCCACCCCGCCCTGCCAGTGTGGTTTGGGTACACAAGTATGGTCAGAGTGTGCAGGCCCTCCCTGCAGCATTCCGCTGAGCCCAGAGCTTCAAAGAATTATGGAGATGCTTTGTCTTGGCTCTGCTGTTTCCCATGCCATATTCCTTGAAGAAGTATGTTCTCCAATTCTTGAACCTGCTTGCAGTGCTCCTGATCTGTCTGCAAAGCCTGGATCCGTCGACTGCCGCTTGATTTCGAGCACATCATTCTTTCCCAAATGGCCTTAATACACGATTTGCTGCCTCACATCTCCATCTGCCAGCGACATTTGATCGGAATTGGACTTGAAATTTTAACCTTCCCATCTATCCCCGCGGACCTAAATAAATATTATAAGAATTCCATCTACTTTCATTTTAAATAAATATTATTAGAATTCCATCTACTTTCATTTTAAATAAATATTACAAGAATTCTATCTACTTTCACAAGCGCTCCTGGTACTAGACTTCGGAGTTGCCTTCAGCACAGCCGCCCTCCAGCTCGCACCAGGTGGACACCTGGGCACTCAGGGCACATCAGGGAGGCATTGTGTACGTTTGGGCGTGCAGCTGGAGGGTTTGGGCACGCAGTTTGTGAATTTCAAAGGATTTCAATGTGTAAGCAGGCCTGGCGCGCAGCAGGGTTCACCAAATGGGACCAGCTCAGCACTGGAAAATGCTTTTTTAAGTGGCTTTCAAATGCTATGCTCAGAATTTGCTGGGGTGCTCTGGTTTGAACACGGCAGGATATATATAACACAGGGACTGTGGCGCCTGACTGACAGGGTGACATGTGGAAACATCTTGTTGTAAGGAATGGTAAATATCTTGTTAAAGGAATGGTAGGGTAGTCCGATCCGCCAAACATACTTGCTGAGACTCAGCGAGACTCGTTGTAGATGGTTAGGGCCTAGATAAGAGATTGTCATCAGGAGATGGCATTTCACAGGCGCCTCTTTTTGACCTGGCAATGTCCAGGTTACCTTGAAGTAATCAAGAACAAATGAAATTTAACCAGAGTTGAGGCGGAGTTGCATGCTGTCCCGTCCTCTCACACCCAGTCCCTTCCCCTTCCAGCTGCTCGTCCGGCAGCTCGTTCCTCAGCAACCTAAGTCTACATATCAAGCAGTTGCAGGCTCCAGGTCATCCCCAGTTAAGTCCAGGATGCTTCAGCAGACGTGCTCCTGTGCACGCTCCAAAGCCTTAAGTTGCTCGGAGAACAACTGTAGTGCTAAGTGTGCAGCTGCCGAACTGACCAGTTTGCACTGGCACAAGCTATGGGGTGCGGTTACAAGCCATGGGGTGCGCACCAGCTGCACTGTGGAAAGGGAAGCAGCATGGAAGCCTGGGAAGGGAAGCCTGGGAAGGGAAGCCTGTCCACAGGCCAGGCTGACACACAGGGGTTGGAGAATATTTATCCGTTTTCCTCCCATCATTTCACTTTTAGAGGCGGCATCAGCAGGGTCCTAGCTCATCACCATCAGTCATTTCCAAGCTCATCATCACCTTCTGCACTACCTCGTCCCTCACTTTATAGCCAATCTTTGTACAAATCTAACGCTTACGGGGATTTGAGGGAGTTGGAGGCTTATTTTTGCAGACTCCCGGTGATTTCCATGTCAAATAGGTGGCACTCATCAACGATGAGGGTCCCCCCAATTCCCCAAACACACTCTCTGAGTCTCGACGAGACCACTGCCCATCCTTACTCTTGTCCATTTGAAGCACAGCAAACAAGAGCAGAAGGCCTGTTGCTGTCCTGTAACATCGTATCAGCACTCACATCCAGCAACTACAGGTGTAGGAATTCATGCGTCCCATGTTCATTTTTTTTCCATGGCTGGGCTTAAAGGGCAATTCAACCATGCAAGCAGCTCGACTGTTCAGTACAATGACAAACTGATTTTCTGTGCAGCGCATGCTGCCCAGGGCAAGCCGCCCTCTCAGCCCAGCCAGGAGTGTTGAGTTCTGTCGCACAGCACGACTGGTGCACCTAGCCATACATCCAGCAAAGTCAAGGTCCAATGTGTGCTCACATCCTCTCTTGGACTTCCAGAGCGAAAAGACACACGCACCCTGCATCCAGCACAGCGCCCCATGGGACATTGGCACCATGCAGCTTTTCCATGTATCTGAAGATGGGGTCCTCGCCTGTCCATCTGCATGTGTGTGTGTGTGTGTGTGTGTGTGTGTGTGTGTGCGCGCGCGCGCGCGTGCGCGCAAACGACGGTGAAGCCTTGGTAATTCTGGATGATTCATTCGGCCCCCAGGGCTGCAGGAGCATTCTTGAGGCATTTCAAAACATGCAGGGGGCAGAGGCACCACGACTTCCTAAGAAGGGGCACTGATGGTGCCCATAATAAGCAGGCTACTCTAGAAAATGCCACATGGCATGCCACCCACCCGCGGCACTTCTGGCAGCTTACGCCTTGCCATGAGACGTTGGTTGTTAGCACTGTTTCAGAGGCAGCTTTTGTGCAAGTGCTGAAACATCTCTCATCTGCGGCGTAGCCAATAAAAGACGTGGAGTGTCTGTGAGTACAGATTGAACAGAGCAGTGGGCAGGCCACGTTGCCCCACAAAAGATGCAGTGCTGTGGCAACTAGGTATTCATGTGCAGCCATAGCCTCATAGTCAAAGGGTGCCTGCAAGTATCTCATTTTAACAAAGCGATTCCGCACCTTCTTGCCACGCCACGCCCTCGCACCTCATGGGTTTCAGCTCGTGTGCTGTCACAGACACCAGTGATTTACCAAACTTATGACCCTTGTATGTGAGGGAGATGCCAACCAATAGCACAATGACCAGAGGGCCAGCTACAAGTGCACATGTTGGTCCTTGCCAACTGCGCCAACCAGCCTCTTTCTTAATCTTGTCCTTGTCCATACTCCTGTGACAATCCGTTTACTTTGAGGAGAAAGGATGATCCCTAAGGATCTTGAGGGAATAGCCTCATCTGTGATTGCACAGACAATGGTACATGCAGTACAAGTATGACAAAGTGCCAAAAATGGTAAGCTTACGTCAGTCAAAACACAAAATTGATTTTTCAATATTGCAAGAATCAATATTGCTGGTTGCCACTCCTCATTGTTGCTGGTTCTTGCAACCCGCTCGTTATTTCAATACAATAACTTTAAATAAATTCAATCGCGCTTATTGCCTACGGATGTTGTTATACTTCATCAAGCGCATATGCTACGTTCCTAAAGTGTTAGCAAAGTCATTTCAAGCTGCACCAGCGTGAGCTTTGGCTGTGGGATTCATATTATTACATACCAGTATGAAACATGCAATGTTGCTTGGGCTTATCATCACAACCTCAAAGTGAACTTGGAACTGAAGCCGGCCAGCTAATTGTCAAGATGTTAAAGCTTATGTAGCGAAATATTGCCTGCAGGCATGCCAATAGGACCGTATACATCTACATGCATACAATACCTATAGGTACTGTTTTACTAAAATTAGTTAATTATAGTTAGGATATAACTCAATCATTGAATGTATTTATCCACATGGCTTCTGCCAAGCCTTTCAGCAGGTGAACTGATCCTTTTCTAAATCATGGATAGCATTTCAATACTGCCAGCACAAATGGCCATCAAAGCAGACATTGCAGACTGTGCACCCTTCGCGCTGCCGCGGCCAGTGGGATGCCATCACAGTGGTTCACTTCTTTATGGTCGTATTGTGATGACACGCAACCTGAGCAAGAACTAGCAAGAGCACCAAACAGCACTGTAGATTGAAGCGCATACTTGCACAGAAATGCCACAGATTGAGCTTGCACACCGGTTGTCATGGAATTATCTACAATTGTCATGCTGAGCTTTGTAGAGTGTACCCCACATCAGCGTAAATCAAAACTCTAGACCTGAACACACACTCAATTCAATGCGCAACAAGAAAATCGAAATATAAGAAGCAGGCTGAAGCAAAGCACACTTTGGATCCCTCCCTCGTTGATGTTCCTCTTCCCAATTTGATAATGGGGTTGTGCTAGGTGCTTGCACTAACTGTGATTCTCCCTTTAGTTCACACCAATATTGGTATCCCTGAGAATGGAGTCTCTTCGTTATTTCATTGAAATGGAAGCTCTGCTTCAGTTTCCATGATAACGTTTCAAACTTTACACGTGCGTGTAAGCTTAATTTCTTACTTTGTGCTCTTGTCCCTTTTTTATGAGCAGGCTAGCAGTTGCACTTCTTGACTGAAGGCATTCAAGTTTTTTCTTCAAGAACTACAAGTTGTAAGACCTGTTTTATGCCCTTGCTTGGAAATGTGCTATTTGAGAAGGATATTCACAAAAGAATTTGCTGATTTTCCTGGGGCTGATGAAATTTACATTGGAAACTCTTGAGCATTCTAATTTGACAATATCAGTGCTGAGGAAGTGAAATCGTTTCTCTTAAAGCAGACTTACAAATAATTTCTTTTCCTTCCTGATACTAATGTGCTTCGGAACATTGCTCTTTTTCGCTTGCGTGCCCATACCCTGATAGTCGAAACCGGTTGTTGGCAAATCCACGATCATTGCCAATGATACAGTGTATATAATAAACTCTGTGACAAATGTGACTTGCATGATGTCCAGGACGAAAAGTATGTCCTTTCTTAATGCCCCTGCTTAGAAATGTGCTATTTGAGAAGGAGATTCGAAGAACAATTTGCTGATTGTACTGGTAGGACTTACATAGGAGACACAGGCACTTTTTTATTTTGACAACATTGGAGCTGAGGATGTGAAATTGTTTCTTTTGAAGTAGACATACAAATCATTTCTTTTTCTTACTGAGACTTGGGATATTTTTTGTCGGGCTGGCAGTGTCCAGCAAGCCCAGCAGTCAACCCATCTGGCTGAAGGTCTAAACCCATTGTAACTTTAAGCTGTAAACTCTTTACATGGGTGTGCCTGCTACTCATTCCTGGAAACAACAACTGTTCAATAAACTGAGTTTTGGAACAAGCAATGTTGTGGCAGTGAGTGCACTTTGCTAAGTGCAAAGTCCATGTTAGTTATACTCTTCATTATCATTCCAACTTCAGCAGAGTCAACATAGAAGGCTGTTTGTCGAAAGTACGAGCACTCCTGCTCCAATATGTTGTTGATTTCTTGAAGTAAAGCAACTACTGTCACTGATGGTCCATCACTTAAGGCCCATTCTTGCCGGCGCCAGACAAGAAGCTCGTGTCATTGACTTGTTGTGTGTAAGTGCAGGGGGGCCAGGAGCTTGTTGCATGGAAGCACCCCAGTTGGTAACCAGGCTCTGGCAGCTGTTTGGGGCTTGTGTATGCACAGGAGAGAATAATTGATTAAGTTTCTTTTTTTTTTACTTCTTCTATTGGGCATGACAGGGATTGTTGAGAAAGCATGCCTAGGATCAGCCCTTAACAACCTCATGTGCAGCGAGCTCACAATGTTGCATGCTGAGCATGGGTGTACACCTCATTCCTTTCCGGCACCTGCTGTTGCCACCACTACAAAGTCCATGCCAAAGCACCTGTCTTCTCTACCCCATTCCCTTATCATCTTTGCTTCTAAGCCCGCCACATCGCGGCGCAATCCATCACACACAGCTGAATGCTTGCACTTGTTTAAGTGCGAGCGCGCATCCTTCAACTGTTGTGTTCCCCAGTGGACGCCATACAGATTAGCAAATCCGGCAGAAGATATATGCCTCAGGCCAGAGGTCTGCACGACAGTCTCATACCAATGAAGTGGAAATTCCTGCACAGATGCGATGTTTACAGGGAATTGGTGCCAAATTTTACTTCTGAGTTAGGCCCCAGGAGTAGGGTTGACCGCTGGGCTTGCTGCTCAATGCCAGGCTGGAATACACCCATCTTTTCAGTAGAAAGCCAGAGACAGGCACCCGCAGGCACACAGGTAGAAGAAGCAGGCAACCTGTTCAAGTACAGGCAAGATGGCCTACTGGCTGTTTCGAATGGTCCCTCTCTCTTCCCCCACCCCCACCCCAACAAGAGAGTAAAACAACTCAACCAACAGTAAACCTATTAGGTACTCGTCAAGCAAATGCAATGCCCCAACCTTAATGTGTTTCCTTTAAGCTGGCAGTTGCTTTCATTCTTGCCTTTCCAAAACCTGCTCATGGTTCGCTGGGCACAGTTGGTAATGGCTTTTGCTTGTGTATCTGGTGACCAACACCGTTGTGAAACTTACCCTGTACGGGCGTTCTCCGGATAAAGCTATGGCAGTGTCACGCAGCTCGGCCACAGCAACCTGCCAAATAACACATTTTGATCTAAGAACTCCAAACTAAAAGGCAGCTTGAGAAGCCTTGATCTATACCCTTATACACCCATATTAAACGCATCACTTCTGCATCAATTGATGTTGCTCATGATTGTACTTCCAAATAAATCCTTTCTGCTGTCATACAGCAATTCCGCACAAGCACGAAAAGCGACCAAGTAAGTCAACCAGCTCATGTTATCGTTGAGGCATGTGGACCTAGGGTTTAGCTCTAAACCCCAGGTGAGCACTTCAGTACAAAATGCAGATGTTTGATAGTGGCAGGGCAAAAGCTAGCATAACAATTTAGGATCGCTTTTTGCAAGTTGCAATGGACATGACTGGATTTACTTTGAATGTAAACCTGAGAGAGCAGCCAAAATGAATTAAAGTACATACCAAGTCGCTGGAAAGATGTGGGGGCAGAATGTCTCTATGAGGGAAAGGTTCTAGTCCTACTATCCAAAGTTTGCCTGTAAAAAGCAGGCGCATGGTGGTCAGGGCTGCGAGGAAATATGTGGGACAACTGAGCAAGGAAGCAAAAATCAGGGAGCTAGCATATTTGAGTCATTAGCTGTCATCAAGCTGCTCATTGACAGGCGACAAAATATTGGGAGGGTGAGGACCATCAGAAAAGCACACCAGACAAGCTAAGGTTATGCGAGACAGAGAGTGATATTGAAGCCTGTCTGGAGACAGCAAAATAACGTCATTGGTCGGGAAATATCTGGGGAAATATTATCTTGACATTGTGTACGTGTGTCCGGTCGCACACATAACGTACATACTATGCACATGCTTGCCCCGATTTTCCATTTTATTGCATATTATTTGGGTATTTCAACTTCTGTCCAAGGCCTATGGTAAGGTTCAGCACACAAAAGCCTGATTCATTTTTCGTCTGGGACCCAGACTCAGAGTCCTTGTACCACAGTTGTGCATGTTGATACTAATGTGCAAAGGGGATTTAATCAAACAAAGCTAGATGCATTTATTATTATCATCAGAATTAACCACTCATTGTTACTATTAAGCGCGACACGATGCCATTTTGCTACACTTGCATCTAAATGGGGTAGATGCAGTGACGCCCTGCCGGAGCACCCTGTGTAGCCAATTGGCGACAGGAATATTTCTGGGGAGTAACTTTTTTAGCAAATAATTACAACGCGTTTTTAAGGAAGTGGAGGGGTTAAAGAGAGTTTTTGGCAAATGCCCAGCCTGCCCCTGCCCAGCCTGTCCCAGCTCAGCCTGCTCCCTCTCCACCACCATCACCACCACCCCCACCCCCACCCCCAGCAGCAGCAGCAGCAGCAGCAGCAGCATAGATAAATGCCTCATCAGCAGCAAACAAATTCATGGTGCAGCCCGAGCAAGCACATTTTTGGGGGAGGGGCAGCAAGGGAATGCAGCAGGAGGATAAACTGAGGGGCGGCTGCTGGGCCCAGGATGCGTACGTAGCCAATAGGGACAGGATAGGCAGCCAAGGCATCCAGGGGGGTGCAAGCACGGTAACCTCAACAAAATTCTCGAGTCGGAGAGGCAACATTTAGTGGCTATGGGCTATGGGCTGAGCAAGTCCGTGCCATGCTCATGTGTAAACAAGCAGGATGTGCTAGTTCAGGTGTATGAGAAGGATGCAGTTGATTTTCATATAGGCACCAAACCCTCCAAGCAGCAGCAGCAGCAGCAGCAGCAGCAGCAGCAGCAGCAAGAGCAAAATAAGCAGCAGAGTAAGAGCGTGCGCCAGCTAAATTTACATGCCTGGATTGCGAATCAGCAGGAGCTGGCCTTGCACCAGCAGCAGAAAAGCCCTACAATCGTGGGCACCTTGCAAGTAGCCGGTGGGAAAGCTCTGCAGCAGAAGACAATCCAGTTTGCAGCAGTCCTACATGCACTGCAGCCCCAGCGCCCCATGCTTGCATATCAGGAGCAGCAGGAGCTCCATCGCTTCTACGTCATCAACAAGCTCATCACCAACATGCCTAACAAGCACTGGACAGACAATGCTGGCTGGCAACTGGCTGAGGCCCACTCAGGCACAGAATGAAAGGCGCAAATGCTTGGAAGAGAAGCACCCCAATGCTTGCCTAACCCTTACCACCCAGCAAGTGTGGGGCCTTAAGCAGTTCCCATATCAAAGGGCAGTGGCCAAGTGGTCAACAGGAAAGAAGCGGCGACCAGCGCTATTTGGCAAGCAGCAACAGCAGCAACAGCCTATTGCCATCTTTGATAGCAATAACAAGCAAATGTAAGGCATGACACTTAGTTCCACTTGGAAGGCTGGACCGGGGATGTATGTATCGATGCAGGGGGCATGGTCTGGCAGTCAGTGTTCGGACAACCTATGCCTAAGATTATCATTTAAAGAATGTTTTGGGAGTGCTTGCCAAATTTTTTGAAAAACTTGTTGGCCTTGCAACACTGTTTCTTTTTAGAGCACCTTGTGTAGCCAACTTGCTCCATGCAACAAACCTCATCAGAAACACTGTAGCCACTCCTATTCAATAAATAAAAAGCCAAAGATCTGCAGTGAGGCTTACCTCCCGGGGCTAGATGCTTGCTAAGTCTTTTGAAGACTCGTTCTTGTGTGAAAGCCTCGAAACCTTCAACAGCTGCAGGTAGGGCGCAAAGTAACAAAGTTTAGATAAGCCTTGAGTGTACACCCTAACATGAAGTGTTTCAATCTATGAGCAGGAAAGTTTTGAACAATCTCCCGGTATGCTCCTCGGAAGCTGGCCGACCCCTCCTCCAGTGTGCAAGTTGAAAGAGAGCTTCAGCCCCATTTTTTCTCCTTTCATCTGATCACCACATAACTCCCTTTAATCAGCCTGTAACTCACCCACTCACCCCCGATTAAATAATCCATGATGATATTGTCGTACAGTTGTCCGTTGAGGAAGTCACCATCTTTTATCCATCTATGCACGTGCACAGAGCATTTCGAGCCTGGAGAGGCACGTATGTGTTTCAAGGATGTCAAGCATGCGGTTAAGCACAGCAAATGTGGCAAGGCTCGCAAGCATAGAAGCTGAAGAGCTTTGCCATTCCTGAACTGAAACCCCACCATAACTTTTGCACGTCATCCAGCTGCTTCAGATCTTAAGAGCGACACAGCCACACTCAGCATTTGCTGACTGTTTTGGCTGGTGTCAACGGCTGCAAGCACCACTCACTCGAGAATGTCTTGTCTGTTTTACGAGCTCTTGCCACCGCCAAGCGCGCCATGACAGGACTGGCAGTCACTGCATCACACCTGGTCTTGCCGGGCAGACTCACCTGCGGGGAGGGCAGCAGCCAATTTGATGAGGGGCTATCTTAATTGTACACAGTGGCCAGGAATCAGGCAGGTAGGTCTGTAGCTGATCATTGCCAGCCAAAGAAAATTTTGGTAGGTCGGAGATGGCAATAGCCTCATCCGGCTGGGGAAAACAATAACAATAACTAAATGCAGCCTGCTTGAGCAAGGTAGCCTCATCCTGCAGCAATTCATTGCATGAAAAGCTGTGGAAGCAAGTCATCAGCATGCCGAAGAAAGAGGGCCCAAAGGCTTCCTCTGTTATTATGCAGGGCTTCCATGCATGCATCGCCACTGTTGGCATGCCAGGGCATGAGCAGTTAGCCTTTAATTATGAGTATTGCTTGCCGTCCACAAACCCCGTTGGCATATGAAACTGGTGTCAACACGATGAGATGCATGGTCGCCAACTTTCCAACATGTCCCCAAGTCACGCAAAGCTTTCAAAACAGGCTACCTTATCAAACAGGCTTTAGAAATGATGCTTGAGACATTAGCAAGTTCTAGGGAGCGTGCTTCACATCAATGCAAACAGGGACAGATAAAAACATGAGAGCAGGGATGGGTAGGGTTTGGCACACCTTCATCGAGGCTCTGTAGAGCCTCTTTACAGCCTATTTGAGCCTCTACAGCCTCTTTGGCAGTTTGATCCGAACCTATTTACCCATCCCTTGTAAGGAGGCGTGACGGAATAGGGTGCGCCGGCACACCCACCAGCCATTCATAAGAGGCTGGACCGGTCCTGCAGTTGCGAAGGCGAACGGTACGGTGAATTGTGTGTTGAAGAGGCAGATTAAGGATAGCCTGTTTGAGATGCCTGACAGGCCAAGATGCATCCTGAGTGTGGACAGGATCAAGGCACAGATGCAATCCAGGTACGAAAAGGTTCTAGGCTTGAGGAGAAGAGGAACCATGTTGCGCGCTCAGCCCTGCCCTGCATGGCAGAGCACCAGCGTGCTAGTGCTTGCACTTTGCAGCAAGCATGTAGCATCCCTTTATGTGTGTTTGATGGATGGGATTTAACACGGGCAGCTCCTTGAGATAGCCAACTCCATGGTGAGATTACTTTGGGCACAGCCCCTACACACAAAATCTGACACTTGCCGTCTCATGCGATTGTGTAGAAAGAATGCACTTCATCAATGATGCTCGTAAAAACAATATCTACATGCTTTTTTATGGGTTGAAATCAATGGGGGGAAACATGAGGGTGCGTGCAGGGCACCCACCCGGCGTCCAGTACAGCTCCCCAAGGTGCACTTGCATCACCATGCAACGCGGTCATGTGATCAAAGATGGGATCCGAGCTCTGCCACCTGCGATTGCACAGGGCGCTTCCTTCACATGACACTCTAAGACCTTTAACCTGCTTGGGATTTAAGGAAATAGGGCATCACCAATGGGGCATGCGAGATGGTAATGTAGAGCTTGTGTGTGCTCTAACCTACCCGTGGCACCTCTGACAGCTGATGCCCTTCCATGTCACATTCGGTGTTAGGGAGGTTTCAGACGCAGACTTGACACATGAGCTAAAGCACCTCGCATCTGTGGGAAGGTAGCACATCATCCTTGGTCTCTAGGCAAGCCGCAGGTGATCATATCAACTCAGGGCTAGAAACACTAGCTGTACGTGAGATAAGCAGCCCACCTTGAAACCAATTATCCCCTTCACATTTTGCAATTGCACCTGGAACTAGAGTGCCCAACTGACCCAGGATATCAGGTCTCAGCCAAAAATAAGCAGCGGCACAAATGCATAGGATTATGCAAGGCCCTGATGCAACCACCAAAATGCATATTGCACTATTACTTTGCGAACCATCTTTCTTTCTAAGTGCCATGTAAGAAAAAAGACGAAACAAGAACAAGCACTTTAGAATGAATTTACTTATAAAAAATTAAATAAATAAGATAGCATCCCTCCAACTGCAACTCGGTTACACATCTGAGCTATCAGGTTGACGAAGAGCTACTGGTGCATTATTTTACCTTATTGGCTAGTAAATTATAATGATAAATAACTCTCTATTTGCATAGCCGGCACATTGAGCGGACAACACTTCCAATGCGGACCACGGTCAGCCTCCTCCTGTTCATGTCAGTGGAATTCATTTGATGATATTTTGATCTTCCAACCTTGTAATAAGTAGTTGGACTTCTAACCATGGCAGTGCTCGAACAGAGCATGCAAGCGTGCTCAATCGCGAGCAAGGGCTTGCGGAAGAAGTTTAGCACACAAACATGCATGGACAAACTTGTAAACATGATATCATTCATGTATTTGAACTACTTCGCATAAATTTATGTACACACACACACACACACACACACACACACACACACACACACACACACACACACACACACACACACACACACACACACACACA
>LFCJ01000821.1_pt1 | contig 20376 bp, 17 predicted proteins | sample 643141 | NCBI WGS metagenome assembly LFCJ01 (sample SAMN03766243, study PRJNA286221) | soda lake metagenome | biome: soda lake; feature: Kulunda steppe; material: water; isolation source: sample B1-Br-g2 brine of Lake Bitter-1 | place: Russia: Kulunda steppe | collected 2010-07
CACCGAATCGCTCCGAATTCAAAGGGGAGCGGGCGACGAGTATGTTGTTCGACTCCACGTAACAAGCGCGCACGACACGAAAGCAGCCGCATTGCGAACCATCGAAACATGAATATATCACGAACTGCCCGCAGATACGACCGGTTCACAGATATAAATAAAGAAAGTGATCTAACATATACATGAGCAACCAATTAAATAAACCGACAGAAGGTACTTCCAACTGGCATGAACCGCTCAACGAAAACTTCGAAGCTATCGAGGAAAAATTCGACTGGATTGACACGCAGCTCGAACAGAGAAACGCCGAGGGCGATGGTGAGCCTGGAGACACCCCTGCAGACAGGTACGTGGTCGAACGAACCTCGGGAAACTACGAGGCCTTACGCGATAACGGAACTGTCGTCGAATTTGGGAGCGACGGACAAGCCGTATTGCAAGCAGCTATCGACGACTGCCCAACGGATGGGCGAGTTGACGTACGCGGAAACTACAGTTTTGGGTCAACCCCAGTTAAGATTACGAAAGATCTCCGATTATATGGTTATAATGCTCGAATTGATCACAGGGTTAGTCGAGGCGCGTTCGAAATCGAAGGCAATTATGTAACGAGCACGAAATTAAACCGGTCTTCGGCAGCCGGTGACGAATCAATAACTGTTACCGATGCAAGTGGAATTAAGCCCGGACAAATCATTCTTTTCGAGTCAGACGATCGGATATGTCATCCCGACGACCAGACTGCCTTCGCGGGTGAGGGCCACTTTGTTCACGTAGTCGACGGAAACAAGGTAACGCTCGAAGATACGATCCAGTGGGATCATGGATACGATCTGAGCGAGATGGATGTCGATGTATATATATACGACCCAATTACAGTCCAAATGAAAGGGTTCAAAATTGTCGCCGATACGTCTAGCGATTATGCAGCAGTAACAGCGAGAGCAACTTCGATGTCACTGTTCGCAGATATGCAAATCGACCTTCACGGAGATTGGGGTATCCGCATTGAGAACTCCGGTGGAGCGACAATCCGCGATTGTCTGATCAAACGTGGTGGATTAGCATCAACAGCGTACGGGATTCAAATCTGGGCTGGGTGTTTTGATTGTACGGTCGAGTCATGTTTGGTAAAGTCGAACCGGCATTCTTTTACTTGCACAATCGGAGGCGGAAAGTATGCCATGCCAAGTCGAGGAACACTTGTCACAGGTTGCTCTTTCAGTACATCGATCGGTGCATGCGTTGATACTCATGGGGGAAGTGCTATCGACATTACGTACGATAACTGTATGTTCCACACACACGGACAACGTGGCGTTCTGGTCGGTGCGTTCCACACTTACATTCAAAATTGCAAGTTCTACGTCACTTCGAACGCGATTCACGATCGGAACGATCAGCTTTACCCAATGAACCTCTACGTCACCAACTGCTATGCGCGAGACGTAGGTCGCTTTGTTCGAACCCAGCAGACTACAAGTGGCGTCAAATCGTACGACAATTTCGAGGTCAGAAATTGTAAAGTCGACAGATGCCGGTATTTTGTTGACGTTGCTGATCCGATCCGACAGCTCGCGGTTACTGGCAATCAAGTTAACCGATGTACCGACAGTCGAAATCTCTTTTTCAGAAACGAGATTGGAGAGAGTGCAATCATTGCTAACAATCAGATCATTGGCGGCGAAGATCGGTGTATCTATTTTAACGGCGGCGCAACCGGGGTCATCGTAACCGGCAACGTTATTAAAGATATCAACGGTGGTGGTCGGGTTATTGACATGAATACCAACGTTACTCGATCTCTCATCTCTAATAATCTATTTATTATGAACCAAGGCGTAACAATTTACAGAGATCGCGGCGAGTCGAATTATAATATTTGTCGGGATAACGTAATCCACATGCCAAACGCCTCGTCGTCGACTATCGATGTGGCCTCGGGGTCGCGCTCCCGAAATAACGATCTTTTGGACACAAACACGAACGAGTGGACGACTACTTGATCGGTTAAGTCACCTATCTGTAACCTCGATCACCATTACCCCGGTCGATTGTAACGATCACCTGCTTGGCTGCGGAGATTGCGCTGACGGCGTTCGCATTATCCGCATTTTCAGAAGCGAACGTCACCCGCTCGTATATTTGAATCAGTGCTTCCAACTTATCCACCGAGTCGAATCCGGCGTTCACGTACGACTTGTAGAACTCCCAATGCGTTGCTGCGTCGGTGAGTCCTTCAGACCGACTGATTCGTCGCCGAACGGCAGTGTACGCCAACACGACCGCGTCTTCGTTTTTGCCCCTCTCAAGCCGATTTTCAGCCTCTGAAAGCAAGTAGTGACTGGATTCACGAGGCGACTGGGAAATCGCGTTCGGGATGGTTATTCTTTCGTCCACGTTCGAACTGGGTTCGCGACGGATCCATAATATCGCCGCGGTGCCGAACAACACGACTGTCCCACCACTCAACAGCAGCAGATCATGAGCGGAAATCGGTAACACTGATGTGTCCTCAACCTCTTGCAGTTGACTGATAATCACCGTATCGTTCGATGATCCGAGGTTTGTCTCCGAACCGTCGAAGGTAGCACCGATGGTCGCATTTTTGTCGTTCGTATACTCAGAGACAGCGATGGTCTGTTCAAACGTTCCGTCGGCACCGGTGGTCACACTTTCGATGGGTTCGCCGTCGACGGTCACATCGACGGTTTCGTTGTCAATGGGTACACCATAGGTGCTCTCAACGGCGCCGCGAACGGTGACCGACTCAGAGGCCTCTTCGGTCTGATCGGCTTGTATCGAAAGCTCGGTGTCAGTCGATTCAACCCTAATTGGGATCTCGTCATCAGAGGCGGCGACCGCACGGTCTGAGTTATCGATGCGGACCGCCAATTCAACATCTCCGGCGTTAATCGACCGGGAGAGTGGAGCGGAGAAGGAGAACTGTCCGTCTTCGTCGGTTGTCGAGGTATCCAGCCGCTGTTCATCCACAAAGACTGATACCGACACGCCAGGTACCGGGCGATCGTCATTGCCGGCAACGACCAATCCATCTGCGGTTACATTATCCCCGAACCGGACAGATGCACTCGAATCGTTGATTAGTACCGTTGAATTGACCTGCTCGACAACAATCGGGACGCTCTCATTCGTCGTTTGATAGATAGAATCCGAGTCTGGACGATACTCCACGTTCAATTCAGTCTCGCCAGCCGGCGAGAGAACCGGTCGGTGGGACAGCTGGAATTGACCAAACTCGTCCGTATCCACGTCATATAGTAGTGATCCGATCGCGATAGTTACAGACTGATTGGCGATCGGGCTGTCGTTTTCGGTTAGCAGCTGACCTTCGATTTGTGCAGGGCTGTCGAAGCTGATCTGCATACGTTCCGTCGAAAGGAGTAGTTGAGTCTGGACGAATTCGTCTTGGTTCAGCTGTTCAATATACGATGCTACTTCCTCCTGCCGAGTCTCGATCACTTCGGTTTGATCGTCATGGTCTTGTCCTGTTCGATCTCCAATCTCGTCGTATGATCCGACCAATTCGTCGCCGCTCGATAGGAGCAGTTCGGCCTCAGCTTCCAACTCACGGGCCAGCTCTCGGGCCCGTTGGTCGTTGCCAGCTTCTCGGGCCCGTTCGTAGTCTGCTCGGATTTCGTCGAAGTTCTGGTTGGTCTCGGTGAAATTTTCGTGGTGTATTCGAGCGTTGATATACAGCTCAAACATCTCTTCACCGGCGACGTTCTCGTATCGGAGGAGTTGTTCATCGTATCCGTTCATGAGTGGCTGTCTCGTCTCAGCGTACGATCGATCTTCGACGTTCGACGTCGCTTCGATCAATCTGTTGGAAAGTTCGGACTCGATATAGTTCTGTAACCGGTCTGAGTCACCTTCGTTATCAACCTCTTCGGGATTCTCGTGAGGGGGCGCAGATTCGTTGGTTCCCTCTTGTTCCGTATCACCGTCCTCTTGAGCAGTCTGCATCGAAAGTCCAGATGGAGAGAGAGATTTCTCGACGCCTGTCAAAGTTCGTTGATCGAACTGGTCGTTTTTTTCGAGCTCAGTGACACCAACGTACACCGAAGCCGCGGCACCAGCCGTTCCGAACAAGAGGATGAAGATTGCACAGACTACAACGAAGATTAGTAGTATGGACGTTCGACTGCAATAGGCTGTAACCATTCGAGTGGATAATTATATTTCGAGCGTACATATATATCCTCTCCCAAATATCACCAAGTACCGGGTGATTTTCTCATCACAGTATCGAACAGTATCGAATGTCTGAACAAGTTTCAAACCGTGCTCTCCGTATCATTAAGATATGCAGCCTACGCGGCAGACGTGGACGGTCGTGGCCACAGCGGCCGTTCTCATCGGACTCACACTCTTAACCACATCGTTGGTACCCACAGTTGGTGCGGTCACCATCCTCGCCTGGCTTCTCGCCGTACAGGTTGGGGCTGTCCGAAGCTTTCGAACGACTGCCGAGACGGCAACAGTTCGGGTAGAACCGGAAACGACGTATGCGCGGGCCGGAACGGCAGTGTCAATCATCGTAACCGCTGAGCGCCCCGAAGCGGCCGCAGGTACATCGGTAACGGTGGCGTGGCCAGCGGTGCCAGCGGCCGATCCGATTCCACAGTCGGAGCGACAATTTGTGCTCGAGCCAGGTGAAACGGATACGTCGACGATGTTCGAGATTCGGATACCCGTCGCGGGACACTTTACACTCCCCACCCCGGTTTGGTCAGTCACAGATCCCCATGGGGCCTTTACTGAGTCGTACACTCACGGGCCGACGCCTGAGATACGCTTGGTGGAGTCTGTTTCTCGGAAACACCACATTGGCGGTGGCGGAGTACGAACGTCATTATTCGGCGAACACATCGCAAAGCACACCGGAAGTGGCATCATTCCTGAACAGATTCGACCATACGTACAGACTGACCCGGCCAACTGGATCGACTGGAAGGCAACCGCTAGGCTGAACGAGCCGCACGTCCGGGAATTCGATACCGAAAGCGAACATAAGATCAAGATAGTCTTGGACCACCGTGCAAAGATGGAGCTCGGTGAAGCGGGGGCGACCATGTTAGACTACATCCGTGATGTCGCTCTCGGGTTTGTCACGGCCGCCGAGAGCAGCAAAGATCCTGTCTGTCTTGTCACCGCAGGTGATGGCGGACTCACAAACACGATCCAGGTGACACACCGATCAACGGGATACGCAGAGATTCGGAGCCGATTGCTCGCGCTCGAACCAACACCAGCAGAGGGATCCTCATCGACCGTCGAATTGGATCATCCCGAATCCGCGCGCCGTCTCCTATTGGATTTGGAGGAGAATGACGAGTTCTGTCTCGTTCTGCGGGAGTTCGCGACGTCGGCTGTTTCCTATGTGGATCAGAGCGATGGACGGCCACTCACCAGAGCGACTCGGTACCACCGACTAACCACGACGACGGCACAGTTGGCGGTCATCCTGACGGACGACACAGACCGGACGGAGTTATGGGATGCCGTTCGAACCGCGAGTCAGAGCGAAGGGAGTGTCGTGGTGTTCCTTACTCCGCGCGTTCTCTTCGAGCCAGACGGAACCGCCGATGCCAATCAATCCTACCAGCGATACATGGAGTTCGAGCGGTACCGGCGTCGTCTTGATCGTCTCGACTCTGTAACTGCGTTCGAAGTTGCACCCGCAGGCCGGTTCAAAGCCGTCTCAGAGTTATCGAGGAAGTCTGCTATCGGTTCGTCAGATAGGTCGGAAGATCATACAAAGAATGAAAATGAGTCCATGAAAACTCTAACATCGGGTGAAAGTTCTGATGTCTGAATCGACCACTGAACCGATCCCCGGAGGATTCGACCCGAGGCAGCCACTGCGCGCGAACGGAACGAGCTTTCTCCGAGTGATCGGACTCAGCTGGGTCGTCGCTGCTGGATGGTTTTTTGCCGGCCAACTCGGTCTCATAATCGGGTTAGGAATCTTCGCCTTCGGTTTATTCGCCCGACCATTCATTACTATCGTGGTCGCTCACGCAGCACTAATAGCCGTGCTGACAGACGTTTTGAATGTCACAGGGCTGATACAGCTTGGGACCATAGAAGTCGGGTTGCTCGCTGTGCTTGCGAGTGAGCGACCGTTCAATCCAATCGTCGTCATACTGACAATCGGGGGTGTATTCGCCTTGACTGCCGGATTCATCGCGGTCGTCATGGAAGCCAGACTGATCACGGCTATCGCCGCCCTCATCGGCGTTGTGGGCTTCATTTCCTACATACTGCATCGATACGGGAGGGCGACAGTTCTGCGTGCGGTTACCGAACGTCGTGAGGATGAATCGATATCGAGCAGTGATGGAGGAGAATAAAATGGACACAATAAATCCAGAAGCAAGAACTCGAAACGGAGCGACAAACGGCACAGAGAACAGAGAACCAGGTGGTATAGAGGCATACAGTCGAGAGGAACTCGTCGCAATGATCGATCTGCTAGAGTACGAAAATCGTCAGTTACGCAGACACGTCACTGACGCTCGCCGCCACCAGTACCGCGGCGTCGCAGGCGGTCTCCTTGTCGTTGGGATCGCCTGCGGTCTTTTGGGATTCACAACATCTGAGGGCACAGACGTCCTCTTCGCGCTTGCAGGAATCGGTATCTTCGGTAGTGTGTTCACGTACTATCTGACACCCGATCGATTCATCTCCGCCGATATCGGTAACCAGGTGTACGCTGCGACCGCACAGAGTTATGAACAAATCTGCGCCGATCTTGGACTCTCGGATCGCCGCGTGTACGTTCCGCTCAACGAGCACTTCGAAGCCGACAAGCGGGAGGAAGTCGAGGAACTACCTGAGTGGCAATCCGATGTTCGTTTATTTATTCCTCAAAAAGCGAATAGCGAACCTCCTCAGCCAGAAGTGTTAAGAAACAGTGCATTTATTGTATCGCCCAAAACGGAAACCAATGGATTGTCCATCACTCCGACGGGTGAGGGTCTTTTTTACGCGTTCATGACGTCACTGAATGAACCGTTAGGCGACGATCCTCGGACGCTTCACCGGCAGCTCTCAGAAGCAATGGTTGAGGATTTTGAACTTGTACGATCGACGAACGTGGATATCGACCCACAGGATGGCCGAATGTCTGTCCGTTTCTCTGAAACGCTCTATGATTACCGCTCCCGATTCGATCATCCCGTCGTTTCATTTTTTGCCGTTGGGCTGGGTGTTGGTCTGGGTCGACCCATCGACACGAGGATTACAAACACAGATCCGCTTACGGCTACATTTCGGTGGGAAAGCGAGTCCACACCAGAAGCATAGTATTCACACACGTTCTGGAATGATAGATTATACCTCAACACATTCAGCATTTCCATTACATAATTATGTTAGTAACGGTTCCGTAGGAATCCATGTTCATGATGTGTTCCAAGCAATGATGGATAGCTAATTGACATTCACCCTGCGCTAAAATGAGAGGATTCCCACGGCAACGGACCATTAGGTTGTGATATTGTGGTTTACGACGTTACGTGTTCTTGAAGTGCGAACGAACCAGTTTCCTTGTCAAACAAGAATGTTGATGGCTGTGTCGTTCAAAAATCGAAGATTTTTGTGATGATGAGAGATTCCATCTCTCGAACCACCAACCAGCCGCTACTCCTATTCACCGAGAGTTTCGATGAACTCAGAGATGCTTTCTGCCGAATGTTTTCAGCACCGTTTACATCTGCGTTCGCCACTGTACCACACTCATCGCAGACATATAGCCCGCGCTCAACACAGTTTGCGTCACGCTTCCGGCCACACCACGAACACGACTTCGAGGTATCCTTCTCAGACATTTGCTCGACGGTGACGCCTTCGATCTTCGACTTAAATTCAAGAATACCGATGAAGCGATTGGCTTTGATTCGTAGGTTAAAATAACGACATCAGGCAGCGACTTGTTTTGATTGTCTCCAGCTGGGACGCTAACAATTGGCGATTCTGAGTCACTCAGAGCTCGTCGCATGCCGTGGAGCCAGTTATCTGAAGGACATAAGCGCGTATCTAAAGTCCTCACCCCAATAGTCCTGATCCAAAGGCCGCTCGATCGTTTCTACGAGGTCGAATGACAAAAAGAGCGAATGGTATTCGGAGACACTTCGGGTGTAAACTCGATTTGTGTCTTCGACAGCACCGATTTTTTCGGCGATAAGCAACTTCGGATTATCACTCGCTACCCGCTCAATCTCTTCTGCGACCTTTTTGGGCTGCTCAGTCGGTACTTGCGTCAGGACGCCGAAGGAGACGATCAAATCGAATATGGAATCTTCGTACGGGAGTTCCTGTGCGGGTACGTTGTGGAACGTGACATTCGGATACAGTTGCTGTGCATCGTAAAGCAACCTCTTCTCCGGATCGATTGCATGGTGATCTGCCGAGCGACGAGCGAGCCACGGAGTCAACCTGCCGTAGCCACAACCGATTTCAAGGGACTTTGAGGCACGGTACTCGCCGAGCCCACGCTCAATGAGATCAACGTCCGTGAAGAGTTCGTGGCTAAAGTCGGGGGGGGGAAGCTTCGACATTGTCACGACGTCGTAATCACAGGTGGTCCTGTCCTCTGCACAATAATCGCGGTATCGGCGGTGAACATATTTCCACGCTTTGGTAGGTCTTTTGAGGCCTTTTTGGACTTTGTCCAGAGGCATAATCATCACTACAATCGTAAATTATAAAAATAATTGCGGTGGTCCGATCTGCGTTTGGGGTATAGCGTACACAATCTCACCCCTACGCTGGACCGATCCGAGACGACCCATGATTAAGACACCAAAAAATACTTGCACATCACCGTGGTGATTATATCATGCAGATATCCCGCGACACGAGCGAAGCGTCCGAGGTGTACTTAAGCGAAGACGCACTCGATAAGTATGTAGAACACGCCAAAAAAGGATTGTTCCCGACAGAAGACGACCTCGTCGATCGGTACTTTCGTCCGTGCTCAGCGCGGGTTCTTGATGTCGGATGTGGTACTGGACGAACGACGAAACCGCTCACAAATAAAGGGTACGATGTCGTGGGCGTCGATATCAGTCCCGGGATGATTTCTACGGCCAAGGACGAGCACCCCGGAGTTGAATTCTACGTCGGAGATGCGACGGCTCTTCCCTTCTCATCGGATAGCTTCGAATTCGCGCTGTTTCCAGGGCTCAATATAGATATATTTCATCCAAGGTCGAAGCGCCTGACTGCTCTTCGTGAAATACGCCGTGTACTGAAGCCCGGTGGTATCCTGATTATCAGTACCGGTAACAGCCTCCATCTACTCGGATCACCGTTTCGCGGGAAGATTGAGTTATTTCTCAGGTTTTACGTCAGAAATGGGAATTATAAGCGGTTGTCCAAGCCATACAAAAGAGATCAACAAGAATGGGGACTGGATAGGCACTTTTCGACGCCGTTACGCCACGTTCATGAGTTTCGAAAATGCGGGTTTTCGATCGAAAAGATTGGAAAACGCGAATCTCCAGTTCGATACATTGAGAAGGACCTGTACTACGTGCTGCGAAAGTCAGGCGGGCGGAAATAAAAGTGAAGAACCTGGGTTGGATGAATCCAGTTATAAATAGCTGATACCATTCGATCGGAAACTCGGCAACTATTCTAAAAAGGTAGGACGTCACCGAATACGCTTGTACACCTCAGAGACAAAATCCATTCCTAACATGCCCTTTTGTATTCGTTTGTACGCTCGAAGCTTTGGATTAAATTTTGCTTTGTACTTCGAAAGCCGCTGAAGGTTTGCCCCGTTGAAGTCGTACCATTCAGCACCTCGATTTCGGGCGTTGGTCATCATTCTCCACTCGATGAGATCGTTTACGGGAACGTCGATTTCTAGGTCTCCCCATCCCTGCCATCCATAGCTCATATCTTTGGTTTCTAGCGTGATGTGACCGCCAGCGAACTGATCGGCCACTTCGCACACATAAACGTTCATTATTCCATCGGGGAGTGCTTCGTAAAGGTCGAGGAGAAACGAAGAAGAAACGTTGTACGTAGCACGATGTTCTTCGTGGCGCTGTTTTATCATTTTATTCGTTCGCACAAGGTCCTTTTTTCCGCCGACATACACGTCGTACGCCGATTCGTCTGTAGATCGGATGTTCTGTCTCGCATCTTTGCTGAAACTCATGAGAAGCTCTTCCTCAGTAGGTCGGAGGTCAACAAAATATGTAAATTTGGTTGCCAAAGTAAAGTTGTTCCAAGTGAAGGGTCGAATATCAGTATAGTGGGGTGCTGAAAAGAAGTGCATGAAAATTAGGCGGTTCGCATCCGCGAGTTTCTCCAAGCAACTATCAATAAATCGGTAGTTGGTTTGCTCCTTTTGTCGTTGTTTTCGTTGCTCCGGGTTAATTAGGGCAGGTCCTAGGTAAGGAATCTTAACGTTTGGTGGAGGAGAGAATGCAGCGCTGACCGGCCCCTTCGAAACAACAAAAATTGGAAAAATTCCAACAGGTTCCTCGCCGTCGAATCCGACGTATGGATGTAGTGTGGCGTCAGTGTGGTCTGCGATCGCCGCTAGCGACTCGTGACGGTGAAATGGAGTCGCCTGAGAACTTCGGTCGACCAACTCGTTCCATTTATATGGTTTTAATACCTCATGTATGTCCACAGTCATTATTAACAAAGTCACCGTAGCAAGTATTAGTATTGTCGGCAGTCACGTCCGATCCGGTAGCCATACGATCGTATCGTTCCAAAACATCCGTATAAATAATATCTAAGAAATACATTCTGTAAAGGTGTTACTTCTGCATATCTGTAATGAATGCAGACCTGATATATCGGTCTGTGTAGATTTTGTCGTGTGCAGTAAGGCGACTGCTCGGGCTAATTGTCTGCTGACGCAAATTCGACCTCTGCGCCGGGGGCGGGAATCGATTCGAGTAAGCCGTCTAGGATTGCGCTGGCCGACTGATCGTTCAGCCGGGCGTCCGTGTTGCGTACGATCCGGTGTATTAACACGGGTTTGGCGAGTGCTTTTATGTCGTCAGGGAGGACGTAATTTCGACCGTGGATCGCTGCCCTCGCTTTACCCGCATTGAGAAATGCGAGGGTGGCTCGGGGCGAACCGCCGTGTTCGACACCTGAATCGTCCCGCGTTCCGTGAACAATATCGAGAATGTAGTCTTTGACCGGATCTGCGACATGTACATCGGCGACTACTTCACGAGCTGCGAGTATCGATGCTGGGCCAACAACTGACTCAACAGCCTTCGGCCCGAGATTGGGATCTGTGTCGAATCGATCGAGCAGAGTCATTTCGTCTTGGCGGTTAGGTAGCTTGACGACGTACTTCAAAGAAAACCTGTCGCGCTGGGCTTGGGGCAATTCAAAGGTTCCTTCCATTTCGATTGGGTTCTGTGTCGCGATGACAAAAAACGGCGACGGGAGCGCTAACGTATCTCCGCCGATAGTTACCTGCTCCTCCTGCATCGCTTCGAGAAGCGCCGATTGTGTCTTTGGTGTCGCGCGGTTGATCTCATCGGCGACGACGACGTTCGAGAATATCGGTCCGGTACGAAGTTCGAACTCGCCGGTCGGCTCGCGGTAGACGTGTGTACCGGTGATGTCGGCGGGAAGCACGTCTGGCGTCATCTGAATCCGCGTATATTCAAGACCGATCGCGCGGCTAAACGCGTTTGCAATCGTCGTCTTTGCAACACCAGGGACACCTTCCAGTAGGACGTGTCCACGGGTCAACAGGGCAATGGTAAGCCCTTCAACGAACTCCTCGTTTCCGACCAGTATGCTGCTGACAGAGTCGTGTACGCAGGTGTACAGTCTTTCGGGGTCGGTGATTTCCGTATCAGTCTTCGCAGGCATGGCACCAACTTTCGATCGATTCGTCTTTGTGGTTCCGTCGGTCGTGAATCCATCAGCCCGTCTGTCTATGCTCCTGTTCTCGTTCGTTCCGTCTGTCTCGTCCATGTATTATGTATCTCGTAATGTTCAATCGCTCGTCGGTGCGGTCGATTATCAACGCGTAGACGATCCGTCCCTTGCGATGCTAAGCCTTCGGTCTCGATTTACCACTACTACCGATTAGTTAGCTTCCTGTTATATGCGGATAGTCCTGAACATAACTCGTAGCTCAATCCTCGTAATCCAAACGGTCTGTTATATCTGCGAGTAAACGATCAATCTGTTCGTCATCCCATTCTGGATACCGGTCACGCAAACGCGCACGTAGAATCTCGGGATCGAACGTTGTCGAGTGCTGCTTGGTGAGGGTATTGAACAGGGTTCGTCGTCGGAATTGAATTGGCATCGTTCGACCGGGACGATCGGATCTGTTGTACCTAGTACCCACGTACACTACACCGCAAACGACTACCACACCGAGAATCGCTCCAAGGATCGGCGTGTTTCGAACCGTTAATACAGCAGTCACAAGCGTCGGATGCGAGGGTCCGTGGGTATAATCGAGAAGCGTCGTCTCTCGCTCTGCCGCGAGGTTCGCGGCGAAGGCATGGTTGTCTTCCTCATCCATCATCGCATTGATGAGGAGGCTCGGGTCCCCGACGGCGACGACGGTACCTTCGCCAACGGACTCAACTGTAACGATCGGGTAGTTATCGAGTGCTTCGTCGTCGCTCAACTCGCCGGTTCCGTCACGGTCGAGGTAACCAAACGACGACGTGTTTGCGATTGGTGTCGCGCCATTCGGCTCCACCGCGGTTCCATAGTTCAACGTGAGCTGGTCGACCGTCGAGACGATCGAATGATCTGAAATGTCGGTTGCAACCGGGAGCGCCGGTGAGCGGTGATAGCTGTGTTCATCGCGGACCACTGTGCCGCTAAACTGGGCGCTCGCACCGACTCCCGTTAAGAGATGATTGCCGTGGCTGCCGCTGTCGACAACGACCAACATGCCACCATCTTCGACAAAGCTCTCTACGCGATCTACCTCTTTATCATCGTACGTCGACTCGATCGCGATGACAATACTGGTCGTGGTACCAGCGTCGACGGTGTCGTAGCGCTTAGTGTCTATTACCATTACTTTATTTCCCTCATTTTCCGTGAGCTCTCGAAAGTCGCTGGTCCCATCCCAATCGAAGTTGTACGCGCTGAACCCTGCAGTCGAGGTGCTTGCTAAGACAGGAGTAGTAACGCCAACCACCAATACCAAAACGACCAGCAGCAGTTTAGGATACGGCCAACCGAACGGGCGTAAATTTCGCTTGGGGGGTCCGTCAGTTGATATCGTTGTATTATCTGTCATTCAGAACACCACAATCGGAAGAATTTCGAGAAGTCGTCGAATAACGATCGCTCCGAATACCACGAGTCCAAGCGAGATCACGACCCAGAGACGTTTCCGCCAATGTGGGGTAATAGTTAATGGAGCAGTTAAATCAAAGATTATCAGGAGTCCGAGAAGACAAATAATGAAATAGACATAAAAACCAAGCGAGCCAAGGATAACTAGCAACAGTAATGACCCTAACATCCAGGCGAATTGGGCGTGAACAAACCGAATTCGGCGTGCAAAAGTCATAACTGCTAATTCGACCTAATTGTATATAATTGTTCGGCGACTGTTTGAAATTTGTTCACGAATTACGAGACAGGCAACATGCCGTACGTATATTGAATAATCAATTACTCATAGTCAGGATCAATTGTATAGAGATCAAGCCCACCGTTCGAATTAACCTTGTTTATTCCTGGCTCGTTTTCGAGGTATCTGAAGTCTTCATGAGTAAATCGAAACCCATTCCAGAGAACAGGATCTCGGACTCGGTCAGCGTCGGTCACAGGGATGTACATTTGCTGATCGTAGTATTCTTTCAGTGAATGGTTTGCAAAATGGTCCGGTATCATGCGAACTTCAACTCCCTCTCTGTAATATTCATCTCGTTCCATAGATCCAGGTTGAATTGCGGTACCGAATCGACTGGTAGTTGAACGCACGTTATCAAATGCGATAGAGTCCTGTTGATACTCGAATACCGTTTCGTACCCGTGCATCTGTGCTTCCGACACATGACCCGAGTGTTGATAAAAGTATGGAGACGGGAAAACGACGACGAGCGTGAGTATTAAGAACATGATAAACCCGAGTGTTGCAGCTGTTCGGGCAAAATCACTTGAAATTCTCTCTTCAAGGTATGAAATAGCCTTTCCAATGGCGATTGCTCCAAGTATCGTAACTAAAACCATTATAAACGCGTAGTGACGGAAATACTGATCAGAGATACCACCTATAAGATACACAAAAAAGAGCACCGAAACGGCACCGAACCCGACCGAGAAATAGAGCAATAAAAGCCGTTCTGATACAGATATTTGGAGAAAGACGCTTTTGAAAGGACCATCTCTTGAGATTTTCTCGTAAGCGAAAACAACTGTAATCAACAGCAATCCAACAAAAATACAAAAGATGAGGGGAACAAAGAACAATTTTAAAAATACCTCAAAGAGACTACCACCAACTTCTGTGAGGGATGTGCTTCTGGTAGTAGTAGACTCTGCAATCTCAGACTCTCTCCAAGGGAGCATCAACACGCGAGAGATTGATCTCTCAAAGTGATGTAGGCGATTTGACCACAACCAAAAAATAAAAGTGTATACCACTACCACCGGGAGCATTACTTTTTCACCGACATTTTTATCAATGTTCTTGAGTTTTGTATATCCAATCTGGGTGAATGCGACCGCACCAAAAAACAGAACGAAGTTGGCCGCAATTTGTGGGTGGAGGAGAACGAACATCAGTGAAGCCAACAAAAACAGCGCTGTATGGCGCCAGTACGGTTGCCGGCATGCGGCAAAAAACAAATACACAACTACCGGCGCGTACATTACAGCTTGGCTGGCCGGATGGACATGCACATGGCCGCTCACGTGGTTAATCGGTAGCAGGAGGAATCCTGAAAAGATACCTACGTGAACCAGATTTGGATCGTGGGTAAGCTCCCTGACCACAACAGGGATAAAGATTATGAACGAAATCATGAAAACGGAGATGAAGATCTGCAAGGAATGTGTAATTTCAATTGTTGTGACATCTGTGAAAATTGATCCGAGCGTATGGACCACTGGATATCGTATTTCAGTTGCAGACATGGTGCCAAAGTTCAGATTTCTTGTGGTTCCAAGATGCGACAATGAATCACCTGTTCCGACAAAATAGTAGCCCCGTATAATACGGACCGAAATGATTGCCACCATTGAAAGCCCGCCCAAGATAATGCCTGTCATTCGTTGCAATCTATCGTGAGCAAAAAATGTGGTGAATAGAGAAATAAACAATGCCAACGATGTTCCAATCCAAAAAGATAGGGGTGTCTGTGTGTATGTTGATAATTCGTAGGCTGTTGCCGGATTCTGGTACGCAACGGCAGTAGCGAGAGCGATGGCTAAAAATCCGAGACTAAGCCAAATCTTCCAGTTGTTAGTCGCTCGAGATCCCATTCGAAGTAACTGAAGCCACGAGCATATATAATATTTTGGCCTACGAAGTCGTAGCTGCTGGCTGAGGAATCGACTTGCCCCGGTCAAATGTCGCTTGAGGTTGACCACAAACGGCTGGCACCGTACAAGCACAAAATCAAAAAGGCTCATAAGCAACAATTGTGGGTGTCTACGAGCGTAAGTTTGAAAATATAGAATAGACTGCCATTAGCATCTACTAAATTTTTTCAATAAGCAAATATCCAAGCGAATATATTCACCAGAAATACAAAAATATATTTTACTGTAGTGGCCGAGTTCACAAGCAGGTGACCAAAATTGTGAAAAGTATTGAACGTAGTACAAGCATTCCCAATAGAATTCGATACTACCATCTAAAATACGGTGTGGTTGGATTTCCTAAAAAAGTTGCCAGCCATACCTTTCACAGAGCACTGTACATCCACAATAAGAGAAACATATCACACGGAAGATCTTCAGATGTTCCAAAAGTAATATATGTGGATCCGCAAAGAATCCTGTATTCTACGATACCGAGAGTATACCGACCGACTAAAGGAAAAAACGCTTTTATTGGTGTTCTCGGGGGGATTTGGGATCGGTTTACGGCTGATTTCGAAAATACCACAGTATATAAATCGCTGCAAAAGAGGTTCGTAAGAGGATATAATTGGGAACAAACCGAGATCTATCAAAACTCTCTATCCGCGATCGAAGTTGGGGCGTCCGCGTGGAACGATTGTCGCTCTGAATCCGATCTAAAAGATCGGTGTGAATATCTCGATAAACTTTTCAGGAGTATTAAACAACACGGGTACCAGCCTAACGCTTCAACGATCATTGAGAGGGGTGCGTGTAATAAACAAAACGTCGAAGATTTTGTTGTAGTAAACGGTTACTGTGTACCAGATGAAATCCGAATCGGTGTCGGTCGACACGGCGAATATATACGCCTTGGTGGAGGGAGGCATAGATTAACAATCGCAAGAATACTAAATTTAGATTACATTCCAGTCGTAATTATAATGACACACAAAAACGCAGAGCAAATTGATTAATCAATCACGACTATTGTTACTCAGCTTTGAATAAAGTATTCAAGAATTATTGACGTCGACTGATAATAGTGAACGATGAGTTTAATTTTCAATTACGTTTTGAATGTCTGAATCCCACATCATATTAATTCTTGAAACATGCTTTTCGTACCTATCTGAATGGAGATATTTCGTATCATAGTCCCACTCTAAATTAATCCGGTGAAGATAGATTGACGGAAAATAGTAGACGAAGGCACGATAGCTGAGGCCCACTGAGTCACAGTATTCACGAATAATAGTCTCCGCTGCTCTCGCGTATTCGTTGTTTTTGCAGAAGAGGTTCTGGAAACCCTCTTCAACGCTTCCAAACAAATGTTTCGCAATATTTAATACTAATAGTCCCCCGTCAACGACAGGCCACCCCGATAAAGAACCGTACTCCCAGTCAATAACTGTCACAACGCTATCGTTTTTGACATAAATGTTTCTTGGAAGATAATCGCCATGTACGGGGGTACGAAACAATTTGACCGGATGATTTCTCTCGGGGGGATACAGGTCGAGAGCTGGGAACGATAGATCATTTTTGATCTCTTCTGGCGACCTAGTAAAGGTATCGCTGCCAAACTGTTGTTGAAATCTGACAAGCCATTCGTATCCCGTTTCGAGCGTCCGTCGAAAAGACTGGAGATCAGAATAGTAACTATTCTTCAGTGGTTCACCTTCCGCGGGCGATTCGCGACGAATCGTCCCAAATCTCGAAGAGATCAACTCACCAGTGGGTAGAGTTTCTGTTATAACTTTGTCAGTCGACTGCAGCTCTGACAATATCCGGTTTTCTCGCTCGGTTGCTGGTCTGTGGGCGCCTCGGTTTGGAATTTTGTATATCTGATTGAGAGTATCCATGTCGTAATCGAGAACGACTGATCGCATCCGGCCGGAGACTAAGAGCGGATCTTCGAATTCAGTCATTTCACCAGCAGATGGGGTCCCCTGAAACTGTCCAACGACGCAGTAGCTCGGATATAAATATTTCAGAGCATTTATTTTATTTCCAACTCGTAGTATCGCGTTTACTATACGTCCTCGAAAGTCGTTAGAAACGACTGTTTTAATTTGATTCTGTAGCGCCTGTATTGATTGTTGGCTCTCAATATTAAAAATATACTTAACATTCTGTGACGTCGGAAAGAGAGCAAAGACATCTACCGATTCGAAATTCACTGAAGATAACATTGATTGGAATTTACCCGGCGTTATGGGTAACATTCCATGAGGGCAATTCTGTGGTTCTGTTTCGAATCCTAAATGAGAGGGGATTCCGAGATCCCGTGTGAGGCCATCTAGAAAGAGTACAATATTTCCTTCACTTGTTAGATACTGCTGCAGCAGAGAAAGACATTGTCGAATTTTTTTATCGTCCAAACTAGTAAAATCTACGACGATGGTTTCGAAACTGTCATTGGAAAAAGGTAGGCAGTCAAAGTCCGCGTGGACGGGGTAGACCTCCGAGCTTTTGGAGAAATCGTCACGTGCGGAAAGCACTCTAAGTTTGTTTAAATTTGGATCGACAGCCCATACTTCTTGGGCGAGCTCGGACAAGACGAACGAACGCCTCCCGTATCCTGCATACAGATCTAGACACCGTCCTTGAATTCGGTTTGACACGAGAAAACGCCAATTGTCTCTGTTGACTTCAGTCAATTCGTTGAAAATTTCTGTTTGAAATTCGTGATTTGCGATGAAGTGGTGTGCGGCGTCCTGAATCGAATTGTTCTCAATTAGATCCGCAAATTCCTCAAGTTCTGATGGCTCGAACCAAGAGTCATTCGTTCGGACTGTAGATGTAAAGCTCGGAATACCGTTTTTGAACTCGCCTTCGAATCCGCACTTAGCACATTGTATCGATTCGCCCGCGAATTTGGTAGAGCAGTTCGGACAGACGGGATAATTAATTTTAGTCATGTACATTTGATGATTCTACGTTATTACTTATGTTAACACTGACCGAATTTTTCGGACGTCTAAGAGCCCAATAAAGAGCGACAGCAACGCCCAAATAAAGACGCCCGTCCCGACGACAAAAAGGAAGGTAATCCACCCATGGATATAATCTGCAAAACCAAAAACTACAGCGGACATTACTACTGTCACCATGGTTATTAACAAGACATCACGTACTATTGGTTTGAATCGAAGTTCAAATTCTTGACCGATTATGTACACATTTGCAATTGTATACACCGAGTATGTTATAACCGTTGCGATTGCGGCACCTACGACACCAATTAACGGAATGAGTATGATGTTGAGAATAACATTCAGAGTTGACGTAATGCCTTTGATAACCGCTCTCGATTTCGCTCTGCCAAGAAAATCCAACGCGTTGGAGGTGATTCGAGTTATTGCTCTTAATATTACATACAGACCTAGAACCTGTAGAACTGGGATCGCACCCAAGTAATCATTTCCGAACACGAGAGTTACGAGCGGCTCTGCAAGGATAATAATTCCCGCAGCTGCGGGGATATAAATTAATAGTGAGTGAGTAAGAGCAGTTTCATAGATTCGAGACGCCTGTTCGATGTTACCCTCCGATTTTTGAGCACCAAACATCGGTGAAAGTGTAAATCCAAGAGCTGAGATCGGAACCTCTAGAAATTGGACAACCTGTTTGCTAACGACGTAGAAACTCACCGCTACTGGATTCACAAAAACACCCACAAGGATCGTATCAAGCTTCTTGTCTACCGCATTTGCTCCGCTAGTAGCGGTGAGTGGAACCGTATACTCGGCCATTCGACGTCGAAGTCCGGGTTCCATCTCCGAAGCCCGTTCGATCTTCCGATAGAACAGGTAATAAACACCAGTGAATCCAACAATAGATGCGAGTAAGAAGCTCAATGTATATCCTATAAGAGCACCGACTACACCAAATCCGAGGATAACAAACCCCACCACCAATAGAAGTTCACTCAGTCTCGTAGCTGCCTTCAGGATCGCTTCAAATTTCATCGCTTCGAAACCTTGCAATACCTTTTTGATGAACTCGGTCAACGTTCCGAACGCCAAATAGAGACTCCCCAAGAGTAGCAACGGTACCAATTCCGGTTCACTAATCAATCCAGCAATGTGCTGATGGCTGACGACTAGCGCGATTACCGCACAGAGAGTTGTAATAAAAATAAATCCGATAGAAGTAATAAGAATATGAGGGATTTGATTTGGCTTTTTGTCTTTGTACTCAGCAATATATCGTGCAGTGGATTTGGCTACTCCCAAACGAGAAAATATCTTGAACATTCCGAAGACTGAAGTCGCTAAAAAAAGGAGTCCATACCCGTTCGGATCAAGCAATCGAGCGAGTATGACTACGAGCAGCGCTCCGGAGGCCGCGCTGATGATCTGACTAAGAAACTGAAGCCTGAAACGAGAGATGAGACGTTTAGTCGACGACATGTATTTAAGACTCTACATTTTGCAAAATTGGCCAAAAGTTGGCAGAAAATCCCATACAAATTATAAAAATATTTATAAAGTCGAGGGGAAGCACCGACTTTTGAAATATAAGAAGAGTCTTATAAATCGGTATTTGTGGCAGTACTGACTGTTCGTAAAGCATCATTAGTTGTATATCAAGAGGCGCATCCAAATAGTGGTTATTCACATGGCATTGATATATACAAATTTGATATTTTAGAAGAGTCTGGGAACACAAAAAGTTCAGTACCTCACAAGGCATCCTCAGCTAGCTGTTTCTGAAACATGAGTTCTCTGTCAGAGTGATTCTCCTAGCGGGTCGGTTAGAGAATTAGAGACGTATCGATCGAGAATTGTCGCTGTCGGTGGC
>LFCJ01000823.1_pt1 | contig 20361 bp, 24 predicted proteins | sample 643141 | NCBI WGS metagenome assembly LFCJ01 (sample SAMN03766243, study PRJNA286221) | soda lake metagenome | biome: soda lake; feature: Kulunda steppe; material: water; isolation source: sample B1-Br-g2 brine of Lake Bitter-1 | place: Russia: Kulunda steppe | collected 2010-07
CAAGCAAGGGGTCGCCAGGAGTGTCCTGCCAGCGTTACCAGAAGTGTAGCGCTGGGCGAGGGGGGGGGGAGGCGGGCATGGCTGCTGCTGTGCTGTCCGTATCAAGCAGTGATGTACTTGCGCGGGCTCAGAGCAGACTCGACAGAGACGATCCAAGTGCCTTGATGCTGAGTTGGCGCTTTTTGGCAGCATGCCCTGGCCGGCTGCTTGGGCCCGTGCATGCCTGTCCTTGCCCCCGCGTGGCACTCGTGTGCACATACACACTGACAAACACATGTGTGCACACCCAGCATGCGCATGCGCGCGCGCGCACACACACACACACACATGTTTACAACATGCAGGCGGCAACAAATGGCAACAGCGAGCGCAAGGCCCGTGCACGAGCAGTGAGCACCACCCCCAAGTTTGTCACCTTCACGCAATCAGCGGTGCTGTCGCCTGCGGAGGTTGCGCCACAGGACAGGAGGCCCTTCAAGGCCCGTCCAGTGCCCAAGTGCGTACCTGCCTGCAGGTTGTAAATGTGTGTGTTGTTGTGTGACCTGGCGTGTTGCTGGTGCGCTGCGGGACACACGCAAACACACCTACACGTGCACACATGTGTGGCTGTACAACCAGGCGCGTTGCTGGTGCGCTGCAGGCCAGGTTGCGCATGCGTGTGTGGCTGTGCGACCAGGCATGTTGCTGGTGCGCAGCAGGCCAGGTTGCACACGCATGTGTGGCTGTGCGACCAGATGTATTGCTGGTGCGCTGCAGGCCAGGTTGCACACGCATGTGTGGCTGTGCGACCAGATGTACTGCTGGTGCGCTGCAGGCCAGGTTGCACACGCATGTGTGGCTGTGCGACCAGACGTATTGCTGGTGCGCTGCTGGCCAGGTGGCTTGGCAAAAGCCCTGGTGAAGCGTCCCTACTGCATGAGTGCGTGGTCGCGGGATGCTGCCACGCACACTTTCTGCCTCCGTGCACCTGCGTACACGCAAACACACATGTGTTAGTACATGCGCACGCACGCACCCACGCACGCACATGCGCACATGCAGACAAGCAACACACGTGAGTGTGCGTGCATGCATGCGCGCACGAGTTCCAGCTCGGCTGCACTCCACAGCGGCAGGCGCGGGCAATGCACGCCGGTGCACGCAGGTTTGTGCACTCGGCGTATGCCAGCGCAAGCCACACGCCCGCGGCGGTGACCGCGGCCACGTCTCCCACGGCCATGCCGCGCATGGTGTCTGCATCCGCCGACAAGGCCTCGACGTCAGCGCGGGAGGGCCGCGCAGCAGCTGTGCAGCACAGGCAGGCCAGCATGTCGGAGCCTGAGGACGAGGACCCGGATGACTGGAACGCCCTGGGCAGCTCCGGCCGCCGCTACAGGTCGCCCTCCATGCTGCAGGTCTGTGTGTGCATGCACAGTGTTTCGGTCTTGATTAGTGTTCCTGTTGTGGTGGTGGTGGTAGTGGTGAAGCTTGTGCGTCTGTGTGTGCGCTTGCATGTGTGTGTTGGGAGGTGATTTCCTGCATGGTGCTTGCAAATGGTGTTGCAGCCAGGCCCCTGTACTCAGATCTGTGGCCGAGCTGGTGTTGCAGCCAGGCCCTGTACTCAGATCTGTGGCCGAGCCGGTGCTGCAGCCAGGCCCCTGTACTCAGATCTGTGGCCGAGCTGGTGCTGTAAGGCATGGCTGTTGGGAGTGGCTGGGGCATGCCTGCAGCCGCAAGCAATGACAAGTTGCTGCAGGCAGGGCAAGACGAAAGTAGGCAGGCAGCAGGCGGCTAGGAGGCAGGAGGATTGTCTGGCTGATCTGTGAGCTGTGTTTGGGGTCCGGGGCCGGCCGAGGCTGCTGCGTGCTGACGTAGGCTGTGGAGGGCAGCAGCATGGCTGCACTATGGGCCAGTTTGTCACGTGCTTATCTGCCCTCCTACGGCAAACAAGATGATGGGAAGCAGGCCGGGTTGGGATGTCCAAGCGCCAGCAGGTGCGCACCCTGCAGCTTTGTTGGCGCTGCATGCAGGCAGGTCCGGGCAGCAACCGGCCTTTGTGGACTTAGCACACACTTTGTGGACTGTGGTGCACCTTGCAGCGCACGCCCCGGATGCATCCGTGCAAAACCTGCGCGCGCGTGTTGGGCGCCTGCCTGCTGTGACCCCGACCCCCCCCTTCCTGCATGGTTGTCGCTGCGCAGCCGCATCCGCACATCCCCATGCGCATGGTCGCCCAGAGCTCCTCCCAAAAGCGGCCTGCGTGGCAGAGCAGCAGCAGAGTCCCGCAAGGCCCTGCGGACGACCAGCTGGTGCGTGTGCTTTCGTGGAAAAGCTGCCACCGTGGCTTTGGATGACGCGCGGCTCCCGACAAGGGCGTGCACGCGCGCTTGCAGCCGGCTTGACTTTGGCCTTGGATCCTGGCAACCGCGGCAATAGCTGCGTGGAGTCCTGCATGGCCTTGGCTCCCCTGCCGCCGCACTTGTTGATGATGCCGCGACCTCGCCCCTTGCCCTTGTTCTGGCCCAGCGCAGCTGTGTGTGTCGCTGCCCCTGCTGCAGCGGAGCTGCTTCCTCGCCTGCAGCTTGGCTGCGCTGCAGTCCGCGTTTCCGTTGCCACACCCTACCTAGGCTGTGTGGCCTGGTTGGCCAGCAGGTTGCATTAGGCATCCAGCTTGCTGGCCTGCTTGTGACCTGTGCTCACAGCAACCCAAGCAGCCAACAGGATGAGTGCGGGTGTGCAGTGCGGGTGCCCTGCTGCTTCCCTGGAGTGTCTTCGTGAATGTGCGCACCCTCGTTTTTCCTGATTGCCTGCCTGCATGAAGCACCTGTCCACGCACATCAGCACCCTGGTCCGTATGCTCGCTTACCTGCCTGCCTGCCTGCCTGCCTACAGCGTGTGTCCGCGCACATAGGCACCCTCATCCCCAATTTTGGTCAGCACGGCGCTCATGCGCTTCCCAAAAAGCAGCAGCTGGAGGAGATGAGGCAGCAGGAGCAACAGCATCAGGCGTTGCTGCGCGCGCTGAGCGAGGCCAACCACCGCAGCGCGATGGAGAAGGCGGTGAGTGTGGGCATGCGTGAGAGGGAGGGAGGGACAGAGGCATGGCGTGCAGCAGTGCGCGAGCATTCGTGGATGGAAATTTTGTGCATGCGCTGCGCGCAGACCTGCGTGAGCGCACGTGCGGGCGAGCCACCAGCACTGCATGCATGTACGCGTTGTCTTGTTGCGCGCCGCGCGCAGGCCCAGATGCAGGCGCTGAAGCGCCGAAACTCCCAGAAGAGCCTGGCCTCCCACAGGAGCGCAAAGGGGGACGGCTCGCTGCGGGAAAGCCTGCAGAGCCAGGGCTTCAGCCACGAGCATAGGAGCACAAAGGGCGACAGCTCGCTGCGAGAGAGCCTGCACAGCCACGGCTCCGAGCATGAGGACGCACAAGGGCGCGGGGCGCGCGTGAGCAGCGATGGGTGTGCTCCCCAGAGGTAAGGGGCATGGTCCCCCATGGTGCAGCCAGCGCACCTCCACTGTGTATGCCTGTGGGCGGGTGTGCGTGCGCGCAACTTGGAGAAGGTAGGTGTTTGTGCATGAGCTGCACGGGGGTGGATGGATAGACGCATGGAGGGAGGAAAACCTGTGCACCAATGCTTGGGTGATTGGGGGTGGGGGTTGGGGTATGTATGGAGGGAGAGAGGGAGGGAGGGGAGTGAACCACAAGTGCTTGCCACTGGAGCACAGTGCCGGTGCAAGTATGTGACCCTCCCAGGCCTGAGCTGCACCTATTGGGCCTCAACCTGCCTGTGCATACGCTGCAGGGCCCACGCACGCCCGGCAGGGGACAGGGAAGAGGAGGTGCGCATCTCAGGCCCCATGACGCCCCCGACGCCCGAAGCAGGGGCCTTGCCACGGGAGAGGCTGGCAGAGCAGGGGGTGGGCAGCAGGCACGGGGAGGCTGAGATCAGGGGGGCTGGCGATGGCTGCTGGAGCGCTGAGGGCCACGAGGTGGGCAGCCTAGGAGCCGGGAAGGGGGGCGAGGGATCCAGGGGGGTTGATGGATGCACTGCAGGCACTGAGGGTCGGGTTGCTGCGCAGTGCCAGACATAGACGGTGTGCCTAGCAAGGAGAATAGAGCTGTGGAGCGCGTGCCCAGTGGGTAGTGTGTGACCGTGGTGTGGCCTAGAAGCAGAGGTGCCCTACCTGCGCCGACTGCTCAGGAGGGGAGGGAGCTGCTTACCGAGTAGATGAGCCGGGGCTTCCAGGTGGTTTGCCCTGGTATGACACCGACTGTCCCGGAGGTGGTATCCAGGCCAGGGACGCTCAGGCTCAAATGCAAGCTGTCGTAGTCCTTTCAATTGATGTGTGAGCTGCAAGCACGCTTCCAAAGTTATTCGTTGCCAGAATTGGCTGAAGATGGAGGCATGTACATAGATGCATGCAGGACCACCACGCACTTGACAAGAATGATGCACAAATCTCAAGAACATAACTGACACTGCTCTGTTTGCCGGATAGCCTGGTGATGCAGCAGAGCTGTACTTGCGGTGAGGATGTTTAGTCCTGCTGGCGTACTTAACGGGAAATTGTTTGCGTAAGGAGCACAGCAACTGTTTACATGAGATTTTCTTCTACTAACCCCTTTTTCCTACTTTTTAACCAACCTTCTGCTCGGATTAAGACAGGCACAGCTTGCAATGCAGGAGATGACCTGGAGGACTTGAGAGCAGCAGCAGCAGTGGAAGCATCTGAAAGATATTCTTATCATGTCGCTGCGGATGGACTGAAAGAAAGAATTACATCAAATAAGGAGGAGGGGAGGGTAAGGATTACACAGCTGCACTTGCCAAGCAAGGACAACGCAGAAGACTTTCACAAGCTCTATTTTTTCCCTTCATGATCTATTATAAGACAGAAAAATTGCACAAGCAGCAAAAAAACTCCTCACGTCAATTTAGGAAAAGGGACCACTTTGGGAAAAAAGCCCATCCACCAGAAATGAAGAAAGCAGTCAGTGAGAATCAGGAGCATTGCGGGCAGACAAGCCAGCAGCCCTCTCCTGATTAGTTTGAAGGTGAGGAGAATGCTCAAGAGAACGTCTGGTCTGTACAAGCTTATGAGAATACTAGTGGTGCACAGAATGAACATGAAGCTTGAGAGCAAGTTTCCTGACTCTTTGCAAATCAAGGCCGAGACTCCTCAGAAGAGCCAAAGTGTGAGGAATGTAATTAGGTTAGGTTACATAGCTGTATCCGCCGAATGAGGGCAGCTTAGCTGAAGCCTTAAAGGCCAGCAACCTTAAACCAAAACTAAGAGCGCTAGAATCAGAAGAAAGGTAGTGTCTGGAAGCCAGATGTTTTGGTGAGAAACGTAGTTAACACCCCCTACACCTGAGAGAATGACATGAAGAACATAGTATCCTGCAATGCTGCTTCTAAGATTAGGTTAGGTTACAAAGCTGTGTCCGCCAAACGAGGGCAGCTTAGCTGAAGCCTAAGACTGCTGCGTATAAGGCGACCATGCTGAGCATGGGCAGCATGGAGCTGCTGCTCAGGGCGAGTGTCTTCACAGTACTTGATCTCAATGTGATGGGTGGTACAAGTTTACAAGTTTAAGTTTGACCTTCAGCCAGGTAGCTTGACTGTTCAGGTTGCTGGTGAACACCAGCCATCAAAACAACATCCACAAGCTCTGAAATAAAACGACAGGAATCGTTAGTTTGTTTCTGGAAAAAATTGAAGACATCCTCAGAACAAGCTTGGGAGAAATAAAAAGCTCCAGTCTGATTGACAGTAATTCTGTGAGCCATTGGTAAATCGTGAAACAAATCTGCAAAGCCTCAATGAACACATTTGCATGCAAGGGCACAGGAAAAGAGCGTGTTTTATATCTTGAATTGCCTGCAAGCCACACTTATCACAGGTACCATTATGATGTTCCCAGCTTCTGGCCTTGACTCGCAGGGCATGGGAATGTAACCTGAAACGTGCCACGCTGCGCTGTGTTTGCTTGCCTAAATCCAGATGCAGGTACCTAGGTACAGAAAAAGGCGGTCCATCAATAGTCACCGACCTAAGAGGCAAGGCAACCCAATTATGATATTTTGCAGCCTTGTCCATCTGATCTTCATCGCCTTGCTGGTTTGCCTGGTACCAGATACTCCTCAACCTCTTTCTCACATCGACAACAAATTGTGACTGTGGGATCGTTTGAAATGTTCTCACGCGATGCTGGAAATCACCGCTCCTTTCCAAACCATGCAAAGCATCCAAGAACTGAGCACTCCAGCACTTCGTGTTGATAGTGCTCATCGCAATATCAACCTTGAGGACTTGAGCAAGAGTGCTACTTTTCCTGCACAGCATAGCATTATAAAATCTCACAGCCGCTCGGAACCAATAGAATTGCAAGGGCTCTAGGCCACACTCACGTAACGCAGACCAGTTGGGAGTGGTGCGTTTTACACCTAAGATACCTTAAAGCAAGCACATGTAAACTGTTTGCAGAGGGCAGTCCATCTCAGCTCCTTGCTTTATGTACCTAGTACCCTATATCTGACTTGCATACATGCTTGCTGGAAACTTTAACCAACCAAAGCATGCTGTGTTGTCTATCTGTTAAGCGGTGCTCCGATGCAAACTGCCTGATTCAATCATAGAAGTTCTATGACAGCCAGGCATGAAAGGCGTAAGCATATGCTCAGCTGCAGCAGCCATGTTGTGTGTCTTGGTGAAGACCACGCCCAGGTATTTAAAAGAATCTTTGTTGGCAAGCTGCAACCCTCCTGGCGTGAACACAGGTACCCTTGTGCGCCGAGAGTTAAAGTGCACCACCTCTGATTTTGATGTGTTCACAATCAGTCCCTTCCTTAGAGCGTAGGCGCTCAGCCTATCCAACGATGGGTGGTACGATGCTGCCATGGGAGGTTCTTGTGGCGAGTCTGTCTAGGCTGGTAAGCTGTGGCTAGTGATGGGGGTCTGCCTCCAGCTGCAGTGGCTGCCGCTAAATAACCTTGCCCCTACCCAAAACCACTCTCCTTCCACTCCTTAAAGTAAATTACCTTAAAGGCTTTGATCATTGGGATGGTTCTGTAGATTTTGGGAATGATCTTGCGTGTTTTTTTTGGAGTCACTAAAATGGCATCAGGGTGAGAAATGAGTCTGTCTCTTCGATTGTGGTTTATAGCAAGATTTCAAACCGGAGGAACTCTGGTTTCTGCCGTCACAGGTATTTGAAGATTTTACAAACGGTATTTGTCAGCACTGCCCACATCTGTGGATACAGGACAGGAGCGTAGAGAACCTTAACTTATGGCTTTTGTTAAAAGTCTGCTTGCGATATTGTGGCGTTCGGTCACCATGTTTCTTATGATGGGATGCTGGCACCCTGAGAGGATGTGAAGTGCACTGTCTTGGCAGGAGCATATGGGGCAACGCCGTTCGGCGAAGGCTGTTGGACTGCTTGAAATGGACAGCGTGTTTTTGGTTGTAGATCGTGCCAGACCGGTATTTGATCACTGTCTCTATTTCCTTGTGAGAGACGCCAGGTACAGACCAGAAAGCATTTCTGATTTTGTTGTGGGTATTCTTATTCTTGATTCAATTCTGGTAGGAGGTGTAGTATCAGTTTGTGCGTTGCCTAGTTTGTGGCCCTTATGCATGTGTGCTTGTTGCGCGTCGCATTTGTTGGGGAGGTGGCGCATATGGGGTTGGTAAGGTTAGGATTGATTACCGTTGTCAATGATAGGATATTATTTGTTTGGATTATCCGTGGAGCCTCAACCTGAGGTTGCAAGCCAAATAATCTTCAATAGTAAGTTATTTTTTATGAGCTTGCTCTCCGTTGCATTTCTTGACTGAAGGTCCCTTTATGTAGCCCTTGTAAAGCCTTGTGCCTTTCTCAGAAATCTTGGCTAGATTCAGATTTACATAGGGTAAACCGCCAGCCTGGTTGTAAGGCTGATTGATTTGTTGCTGGTCTTTGCCAGCCAAAAATAGTCCAAAATGTCAGAGTGAAATGGCAGAGTGTATTGTTGAGAAAGAAAATCAAAGACAGTCTGCCTAGGCCAGGCAATCAAAATATAAGGGGCCTCCACAGGAAAGGATGGCAGAAAGGGGAAAAAAGGAATGAGAACTTCATTCTGAGAGAGCACACAAACAAGTCTTGACAGTGAAAAAGAACACGCACCTCATTTTAAACTGAAACAACGGAGCACTTGTCACAGTGGCCATTTCCACTGCTCCAGATGGAGGATTTCACCGTGTGAGTACGTGCATGCAAACGAAACCTGCTCACAGTCCTCATAACATGCTTTGGGAGGTCCAGGTGCAGATAGCGAGGTGGCATCAGGGGGGCACCCCCATTCTGAACACGAGTATGTGAGACTTGAAGATCTAGAGTGGGACATGCAAACCAAGCATGATAAGTCACCAATTTGTTGTCGCTTTCCAGAGGGTTCATGTCAGCAATGTCCCTCCACACTTTCCTCATCCTAGACCACAGGTCAGCAGTGAAATCTGAGTAACAAATAGGGTGCCCCTGCAACGGCTTGTGTTTATGTATCACAGCCTTGCAATCCCTCAGAGGCGCGCAAAGTATCCGAAGCTCAAGATGTTTTAGAGGCATCAGCTTGAGGTCTGCGTGAAGGGCCTCCTTGAGAGTGAGCACACATCATAAGAGGACAACAAGCCGTTGCAAAATTGAATGGCAGCTCTAAAACAATAGAATTGCAGAGGTTCGTGCCTACACTCATGTATTACAGCCCAGTTAGGCGCAGACCGCTTCACACCTACGGCGCCATTTAAGAAATTCAAATGCAATGTCTGTAGGGTAGGCCTGAATACATCACCTTCGCGCAAGAGCCCTGAGCTCCAAATCTGACAGCCATACATACCAGCAGGAACTATATATGCCTTAGCTAGCCAAAAAGAAGCAAAAGGTCTGTCACATAGGGCAGTGTCCCATACACACCCAAGCATTCTATCAACTGCTGCAAGCATTGGTGTGGCTGCATACTCAGACAAGGCTGTCACGTGGAGTGCCCAGTGAAATGTCACGCCAAGGTACCTGAACATGTCAGAGCACTTTAAAGCAGCGCCGGCTAACATAAAAGTGGGCACCTAAACACTGCGCTTGAGTTGAGATGGACCACTTCTGATTTTACAGTGTTGATGGTCACGTGTTTGGAGCGTGCATAGACCACAAGCCTGTTAAGCATGATTTGCATCAGGGGCATTAGCTAGCAGAGTCAGGTCATCCGCAATAACATGTGCATGGCCCACACATCCTCTGACCCGGTGACAGCACCTTGCACTCCCTTAGCGATCATACCATTGTCATTTATGTACAACAAAAAGAGCAGTGATGACAAAGGGCACCCTTGGTTTACACCCATAATAGGCTTCACCCTTGCAGCTTTATACCCGCCCTGTAGGAGGTTCTGGTCACCAGCATACAGGCTTTGATGCAGGCATGGGTATGCGACGGAAATGAGACCAAAGAGCCTGTCTGGGGATTGTATTGTACGCTTGTTTAAAGTCAATGAAGGCAATATGCAGCCTGGCAGAGTTGCCTGGCATAACGGGCAGCGTGCTACAGGTGCCTAAGGATGAACGCGACCTGGGTAGAAGCCAAACTGTGTGTCCGATATCTTGCTTATTGAGATGCACCAACTTGTAAGCATGGAGCGAATGACATTTGCGTACAGTCTGTAAATGGTGCCACTGACTGCCAGCATGCGATAGCTGTTGGGGTCAAGCATGGGGCCCTTCTTGCACTGAGGGATCATCTTCGCAAATTTCCAATCAGCATGAACACGGGCACTCTCAAAAGACAGCAGGAAGAGCTGGGCCAGAGGGGGCAAACACCCCATCAAAACCACAACCCTTGACCTAGGTTCATATCGGACTGTGTACTTTAGAAAAGGTGCGACCACCATATCCAAAACAGAGAAGAAGCAACCTTTCAACCGCTTCAAGTGCTCAGCAAGGAGAGAGCACGTGGTGTCTAAATCTGGAGCAGGCATGGAGTCAGGTGGGGGGGTCCAGCCTGTTGCAGCCCCATTTGCAAGCAGCTGAGTCGGGGGTGGGTGGCCTCAGCCAAGGGGGACAGCCATGTCATTAGGGGAGGGGGTGTGAGTCCTACACCTCCCCTGGAGGACAGCAATGATCATCTAGGTAAGTCTGCCATGCTCGTTCAGTGAGCGGGGATAGGTGCGTGCGCTGGGGGCAGTGCAACATGGAATGCAGGTCTGCTTTTTAGGCAGCCTTTAAGTGCTTACTCTCTGCGCGCTTAGACTGTCCCACAGAAGCCCTGTAAAGCTTGCAAACCTCCTTGCAAGCATGAACTGCCTGCCTGCCCACTGCGCACTACCTCCTTGAATTGACGGCGGAGCATAGCACACGGTTAAGATAAGGGTTTACTAGGGTTTTCTAGAAGAAAGGCCTCAAGGAGTGAGACTGCTAGGCTGCTCATAAAAAGGCTTTTTAAAAAAGCAAAAGCAGTAAGTGCATGAAGGAAAATGCATAGCTTATTGTTGTTCTGGCTCATAATAGCAGACACATTGTGGAAACCTGTGGGAGAAAACAGAGACACACAAGTTCACAAGTTAGGGACGCATAAGTCCCGCGGAGAGAGACCACATGTGTGGATGGGTGCAGTGGAAAAGAAAAAGATGCTGCTCATCTTGAACTCATTAGCATTGCACAAGTCACAAGTAGGGCAGGTATTGTGAGTCCAGGTCACTGTTTCAACTTTTAGGATGTGGGCATGAAGTCTGAAGCGCGCCACGCTCTGGATAACGTCATGAGGAATGTCTAGAAACATGTATTCAAGAAAGATTTATGGCGAATGCATTACCAGGGCCCTCTTTGTAGGGAATGCGCATCATTGATGATAAGTAAAGCATTTGCTGTTGCGCCCTCGTGGATGCGTATCAAAAAAAGGTACCCAATATTCCGAGTGCCTCCCCCTCAGGTCCACAACAAAACGACCGAGATCAATTGGCTCACACTTCAGCAGCCTTTCTCTGAACATGTAGGATTGTGTCAGACCATTTATGGCAGACAGGATGTGGGATGACCAGCAATCATCGCACTGTGAGCTCGGTTGCATGTCAGCTAATAAAATCTCTTTGGCAGTTGAGCTATTGCTTCAACTTAAAGCATTCAACAGCATTGTCGCCCTGAACCAGTCGAATTGTAGAGGCTCTAGATCACAATCACGCATGACACACCATGAAGGGGTTGTTGAAATGGGGACACAGTGTCCCTGACCATCATAATCCTCTTCAGCACCCTCAGCAGCCATTTTTGTACAGGATTGTCCATTTCTTTGCCCTGTTGTAAGAAAGGGGTGGTCCAAACCTGGCTTGCATACATACCGGCAGGAATTGCACAGGTCTCAAGGAGCCACATGTAGACATGTCGGTGAGGTCATGCCCCCATACAGACTGTTTGGTGCGGAAGGTACCAGCTGTGAATAGATGTAGTGCTGCATCAGGAGCAGTATTCAGGATTTATGCCTGTCGCAAACCACATACAGCTATTTGAAGGAGTGTGCAGGGGAGCTGCGTGCCATCATATATTGTACCTTAGTAAGAGAGGGGGTAGATTGTTAGTGTGAGAGTTTAAACATATCACCTAAGAATCGTGTGAACAGACTGTGTGAGGCTTTTCTTTGTGCATACGCTTCAAGCTTCAAACAAGTTGTTGTTTATTCAGCATGGTCTGCATGTAGTTAGCCTAACCTTGAGGGGCTTTGGACATAAGGGAAAGGTCATCAGCGAACAGCATGTTGGTCACCAGGAAATTTCAAGTGCCAGTGAGCCCGCCTCTCACCCCGTTGAGGTTTAGGCAGGCTAGACGGGGTTCTGCCGAGCTGCCCTCAGGGCTCACTCAAAGGTTTACAGCTGGTGCAAGCACCAAAGAAACCGCCACAAACAACTAGTAAACCTGAATGAGCAACTTTCCAACTATCCAACTATCAAATTGTTGATCCTATGTGAACATCTCTTTGGACTTCACTTGAAGTTGTGTGTTACTCTCTTGGATTCAGCTTTGAGGCTTCTCTTCAACAGACAACAAGTTACAGAGATAATGTCAGGCACACACGAAAAGAAAAGAAAAACGATGGAGACAGTGAGTACACTACCTACATCATCTTGGATAAGGGGCCGCCTAGGACCAAGCCATCAGAGGAACAGAAATAAAACAGGTGTTGGCTGTTTGTGTACCAGGAATATCCTTCAGGATCGCTCCTCATCATCCCATTCCATGTAGCCCCTCAACAAGCTGCCTGTTCTACAAGTATAAAGCAAAAGAACAGTCTTTTTGGAAGACGGCAGATTGCATACAATACCCGCAAAAAAGTTTACAATGGGTGCGCTAGCTTTCTTGCAATCAAGCAGGGAGGAAAACATGACAGAAGACTGCACCTTTTGAAAAGGGAGAGTGATTCACCCTCAGGCTTGTAGGGATGTGATAAAGGATGGGTTGCTCAAAGACGAAGTATGTCATATCATGGTGTCAAAATAGGGTAGAAGACTTTTGCCTTGAGCTGGCCTTCTCAAACTATGACCTTCTTCACTCTGCTGTCTGATCCAAATCCCCAATGTAGTATGCTTGGAGCTGCTTGTAGGCGACAGGGTACGGCCTGTGGCATGGACAAATGCGCGTAAAAGTATCAACATCTGGTCTTACATGCACCACTGACCGTCAAACAGGAATGCCTGCCTTATAGCACACAGCCTACTCCAAGGGCAAAACGCACAGGCACGCAGGTTGGGAGCTCTGTTTGAGCTGAGGCAATGGAGCAAGCTGGAGAAAGACTTGATTGCTTACACTGCCAGTCTGCACATGAGGCAAGAGCGACCACCTGGCCCATACAGGCGCCACACCACATGCAAGCCCACAAGTGCTGCTAGCCCACAGGCCCCCAGACCACCAGTCGAGACAAAGAGCAGGAAATAGGCATGCTTAGCAGGCCAATGGTGGACCTCCAGCGTCGCACAAATGCAGGCTGAAAACAGGACTCCATGCAGGAGTCCCCCACTTAGCGAATCAATCAGGTGTCGTCCTCAAGGACACACTGACGGGCCCGCACATGCATAAGCTGGTCATCCCAATGAAGCTGATCGTGAGTGTACCTGTGCAGCTCATGGAATTCCTGGCTGCAGTCCGTGCCACCAGAGGCCAAGATGGACAGGGGTGTTGAGATGGCTGCAGTGCTCCAACCGTAGTGCTGTATCAGGTGCTCGCTGATGTCGTATACCCGGCCATCCACAACAATCCATATGTCATCCACGTACTTGTGCTTCGCTACTTCTGACATTCGCCATTGCCTACGGTTGAGCATGTGTGATTGCAATAGTGGTGTGCATGTGTCTCACTAGTGTCATAACGCACGAGTGTCAGATACTTTTCAAGTATGCCTTGCATTGTCAAATCATGCCATCTATGCGCCTGCAATTCTTGCAGTCCGAACCATTCTGCTGGAGAAGCAGCCAGTCTCTACTCCCTTCCGTGTCCAGTGGTGCATGTAATAATAATTGATCACCACAGCATGTGATCAGGAGGTTTGAATGAGCACAACGACGTGCCTTTTGGCAGCCATTTTCTCAACAATGAAGCTATGGGCTGCCTGCTGTCTGCCCTCTTGGCAACTCTCTGCTACACATTGCAATGTGACACTGCCCTCAGGCAACAACACAACATCAATTGAATTGGCCGGGCTGCTTGCAGATGTACACGATAGTTTGCCACACATCCCTTGTCCCCCAGATTGTACCACACACCATGCACTGAGGCTTCAGTGTCATGAAGTTCCTGATAAGGCTTTATTGTCAAGTGGCCTTGCCTGATTATAACCTGAACGAACACACATGAATATGTGTGCATACACGAGCACAACGAGGGAAGATGCATCTTTACAAACATACGCAAACGCATGCAAATTCACACAAGAAGCACAAATTTGTGCTCATGTTCTACATCAATCAGGCTGTCAAGATCAGTTACGAAGCAATCTTTGTGAAATTTGGCATGCTGCGCACCTATCTAGCTTCCGTAACTCCCGCCGCCCTAGATGTGGCTGTCCAACCCCCATTGGCCTCCGTTTAAGCCAGGACGGGATGGCTCCTGGCAGGCTCAACTTGTCTGTTGCGTTGCCTGAGCTGCTCGTAGAAGATGATGTGGAGAGAACAGCAGGAAGCTCCTCCTCAGACTGCTGCCGTTCGTACTCATCCGCAGCAGTTCTATCTTGTTTCTGGCTGTGGTGAAGCGGGTGCTCAGCATGAAATGGGCAGGACAGCATGACCCGAAGAACTGCGCATCAAGGATGGATGCGTGCGTGCGATCAGGTGGGTGAGACAAGAAGCAAGGGTCCGTCAGTACGCTGGAAATGGCTGCAACTACACTTAGCACAGGGTGGGATGCACATCAGCTTCAAGCTCAAAGAATTGATAAGTAGAACCTGCAGAAGCATCCGTTTACGCGCCTCTACGAGTGTGTCTTAGCATGTGTGAAATGTGCATGTGCAGCAGTGAAACGCGTGTGTATGTTCCTGTACATGCTGTTTGTGCGTGAACGCATGTGTGTATGCGCTTGAGTGTGTGTGAGAGAGAGAGAGAGAGAGAATCCTGGTGAAAGCTGCGTCTGAAGGCGCCTCAGGCCACTCACTTCCAGCAGAAGCGGAATAGACACGCTGTCCTCAAAGGAAGAAGAGCACCGATTATTCAAGCTGGTATTCGATTTAGTTTGGTTTGGCTTCAATTTGACGGTGCCCCTAAAATGCGATTTGGGTTGCTCATGAGTTCACATGAGTTCAATTGCCAATCGGAATGACAGCAAAGAGAATTTCGTAAGGAATATATTATGGCGCGCTGGCTGCAAGGTGCGCTCAGGCGCATTGACAAGTTCCTGTCCATAGACGTCAACCCTGACCCGGTATCCTTGTCTAGTATCAGATCTCAAGTTGATGTCAATAAATGGAGGGTGTTCTCCGATGCCGCGTTTGGGGGTCTGTCAAGGGGAAGCCTAGAGCTGCGCACTGAGGAGGAGGGAGGCGATGTGAGTGTCGCTTGCCTGCATAGACCAATGTGTAATGTTTACTGCGTGATCATATGTTGGTGCTTAGATGCAACAAGCAATGAGCCCCCAAAGTGAGCTTCCTGAGTACATTACTGCAGAAAGTCCAGCAAGTAAGCTCCCGGGTGCAGCCCATTCAATCTCAGAAAGGGAGTTTGTGATTGATCTTTGGGCATACCCTTGTTGATGCACTTGGCATGCTTACAAGCACTGGTCCAGGATGTAGTGCTCACAATCCGCTTGACACCCTCTGGAAGCAGGCATCCTCTCGGACGGCGTCCCAATCCTCTGCCTCCACCTCAGGAAGTGGGCCAGAAAGGCACCCATTCATGCGGTTCTCAGGCCGCTACTCCACGGCCATGTCAGAAGGCTCCACACTGATGCGTGCTGGATTCATTGGGTGCAACAACGTGGTGAGGTCAAGGGTCCAGGACACACAAGTTGCAAGAACACTGTCCTTCTCAAATGCATACACCTATGAAGTATGCTCTTTGGGAAACAGGCCTAAGTCGGTTTTGCAGTCAAATACATGTGTACAGAGCAGCCAGTCGCGAGCAGAAAGACCCCTAGAGCTTCAATGCCACTTTTAACCACGGTTGAACATCATGTTATTTGACCCTGAAATGCCACAATCGTGGGGCACGCCTGCCGATAGTTCCCACTTGCACCACCTATTTGGTGTAGAAGTTGAAAAGCAATGACACATGCTCAGTGGCGTTGCCTAGAAAGGTCAGCCATCTGGGGCTTGCGCATCCTACTGCGGGCACTGCTTCGTGAGGGAGCTATGTACAGCAACGAGTGCATGGACTGCAGAAGTAGAAATGCATGAAAACCTGTAACAACGGTCGTACCACAAGATTCTTGCGTGCTCAGACCAGGAGAGTGGCAGGGTTGCGAAGGGGTGCAATGTGTTGCAGGCTTCTTCTCCCGGGACTACTCCCAAGGGCACTGAAATCAAAGAACATGGTTTTATGGTGTCATCAATGAGCAGGGGCCATGCTGATCTTCTCTGTATTATTCCAATTTAAACATACGTCCCAAAGGACTGGAGCCATAGAACACCCTTGTTGGTTGAGGTCCAAGGCATATCATCGTTGATGAGACACAGGCTTACCTGCCTCTGCTTGGGCGATAGCCTTCAATCAACCCCATGCGCACTTGCGCAGCCACCAGCCTGGGTGTGCAGCCTGTGCCTGAAATTGTGCTGCTGTGCCCACACAGAGTGCCTCAGACACCACAAAGCGCAGTTTCATGCTCTCTCACCTGTGCAGCTGCCCAAGTCGCTGGACCTCTCCATGCATGACTACTTAGAATTCCGGATAAGGTGCAATGGTGATCACACTTACGTGGCTTCTGTGAGGACTGATAATTACACGGGTGGCGATGAAGAGGTCTGGCAGGCCCCCCTGCGACCCTCCAGGTGCGCGGCCAACCCTGGTGCCCTGCAGGCTAGGTGTGGCTATGTTGGGGATGCTGGATGGTTTATATATAAGCGCTGAATGGGACGTGAGAGCTGGATGGGCCGTGACTCATGAACCCTGGAAGCGCTGACCTGCTAGGTGCACGAAGCTGCTGCAACTCATGCTCCATCGTTACACGCATGCAGCCTTGGAGATGCTGGATGCATGAATCATGATTCGTGAATCCTGGGATTGCTGACCTGCTAGGTGCACAGCCCAGCTCACGTCCTGGGTGCTATACTCGCGACAGGGTCCCCAATGTTGGTACCTGTGGCTTGCAGGGTGTGCAGCTGGCACGCAAAACGCAGAACCACCTTAGAGAGCTGCTTGCTCCTCTGAGCCCATGGGGCGAGCATTAAACCCTCTCTTTCTTTTGAGCCCAGGCCATGGCTCGCGCATTCAAACCTCCTCCTGAGAATGACCCCAAGCCTCGGGTGCAGCATGGCACCCTCCTGCTTTGCGGTAGCCGCTGTCACCAAAAACGCGTCTGATGCCAGTAGGACAGGAAAGACTTGATTGATGCCTGATAGAGCAGGAAGTTGGTTCAGGAGCTGAGGCCGCACTCTTTTTTAAATGGCAGTCAGGATTGGGCCATGAATAGCTGGATGAAGCAAGGGGTGCAGCAGGTGCTCAAGCTCTGCAGGCCAAGCACCACACATTGATGGTGAAACTCGTGGCTCCCATACATAGCAGAACACAGTTATCCCTGGAATTGCATTTATGCATCCAAGTGCCATACATGCGCAAGAGCGCGCGCGCATACGCGCACACACACATACACATACACACGCACATACACACACATACACAACAACAGCACACAAATACACACAACACGCATGCACGCGCATGATCCTCACGGCTTGAATGCCATGTTGTGCTGAGGAGGTTCTACCCAGCATCTCAACCTCATGACTGGCAACAGCTACACGCGGGGTCTGCGGTTGGTGCCCCACACCTGTGTGGCTAGGCCCATGGTTGGCATCCCATACACAACCAATGGGCATTGTCATTGGCGCCCCAGACTTGAGCAGTCAGGCCCATGGTTGGCGCCCCAAACACACAGCACCCAAGGGCACTGTCAATGGTGCCCTGAACATGCGCAGGCCGGGAGAGTGGGAGAGCGTGGCCGTGCGGTTCAATGAGCTCATCTACACCGTGCGCGGGCGGGTGGGCAGGAACCAGTCTGGCGGCCGCATGCCCCGCCAGTCGGTCATGGCTGTGGGTGTGGCTCTGCCGGTGACTAAAGATATGGGGGAGGAGGGGGATTTCAGGTGCGCGCACTGCGCATGGCATAGCCTTGCGAGCTGCATTGCATGCATGCACGCTGCAGCTTTGATTTTCCCACCTTCTCTCGGGTCGAGTGATTAAAGAGGTGAAAAAAGTGGGAAAAATGTGTGTGACCGCGGCCTGAGCCGAGGTGGGAGCTGGACATGGACAAAAGGCCTGGCATGGCGTTGTGAGCTGCATGCATGCAGGCTAAAAACGGGAACACTGCAGCGGTAGGCTAGTTGGAGTTTGGCATGGATGAGACATGGCATGGGGTGCGGGGCAGCGGCAAGCTAGGTGGAAGCTGCACTGCCTGTGGCTCAAGAGAGGCTTGCAGGGGGCAGACTGCCTGCAGGGACGGGTTGCCGCACTGGCACAACTGGTGGGCTGCTCGCTCCAGCTTCCAGTCAGCCTGTGCAGCCCATCATCCTCAGACCCATCCCTGCGAGCTTGCTCGGGCATACACCACTGCGCAGTTTGGACATCACATGTCATGGGCATACATCACATGTCATGGGCATACATCACATGTCATGGGCATACATCACATGTCATGGGCATACACCACTGCAGTCTGGACCTCACACCTGTTGAGTTGTATATAAGGGCTGATTTTTGCCAGCCTGGCCGTGGCACGATCATACCATCCAGAATAGGCCGCTCCTCACATCTGTTGAGCGAAAGGCCGAGGCGGCTTCTTGAAGGGTGGCTTGTCCCATGGGCACAGGTGGTAAGCTGCTCGGGTCTCCACTGACCTGCGGGGCTGAACATCCGGAAACCCATTCTTGTGAGCCCTTCTCAACCCTTCTGGGTAATGGGCACACTGCGGTTAAGGATAGGATAGGATAGGTTACATAGCTGTATCCACCAAACTGCGCAGTTTAGACATCGCATCTGTTGAGGCAAAGGCGGAGCACTTGCAAGGGGGAGCTGCTCAGCACAAGGCTTTCCAAGGGTGAGTATTGACGGGCAAGCCAGCATGCTTTTACTTTGTGCGCAGCAAAGGGGGTCGTGACAGTGTGATGTTGATGTCATGCTGCTTGTAGAAACAATGAAAGGGCATGGTGGAATAAGAGAGTGTCTCCTTTTGCAGCAAGCTGCTTGACTGACTGCTACTGACTCTTGCTAGCTGCTGCTTGACCTTGAACTACTGTACTTTGGGATCTCTATCCCGGGGGGTTCTAATGTAAGGGGAGATTAGCAGAATGCGATGAAGGAGCTTGCTCTGTTGTTACAGAGGCGTGCCGAGGCTTCTCTGGGTACAATTTGGCATGCCCGCTGCACTGACTTAGGGAGGTTGTTGGTGCTGTGGCGTAAAGAGGCAAATACCCTGAGGATGTTCATTAAATCTCAGGGTTGGGTCATGCATCAATTTGCCCAGACTAATGCGCGCACTATGTAAACAATGCGCATACAAAGCTTAATATGTCCGCATTCAGGGGTCATTTTTGAGGGTAGAGGTCCGGATGTTTTGGAGTGGCCTGTGGGCCCTCAACTGCCCCCCCCACCTATTACCATCCTGATACATCCTAATATATTTATTCAAAATGTCAAGAGGAAAGAGGGAGGAGTGAAATCACGCCAAGCTCATCGAGATAAAAGACAAGTTGCACGAGCCCAAGGTGGAGTGTATGAACTGCGAGCATGTCTTCAAAGCTGGTGCATCCTGCAGCTGCATCATGGAGTACCTCCTGCGTATTGATCCAGCTTGTGGGGTGAGCAAAGTGCACAGCGGAAGCAGTCGTGCAGCCTGTCCTGGATGAGATGCTGGCCCATGACTAGAGCAAGGCTGCAGCAGCAGCAGCAGCAGCAGCAGCAGCACCGTGCCAACTCAACAGAAGCACAGCAGCAACTGCCGGCACCGCCAAAGAGTGCATGGTAGCTGTGGGCAAGGGTGAGCAGGAACACAGGAAATGCTGGGGGGAGGGGGGTCCGCATTGGACACATTGGGGTTTTTCAATGTGCAAATTCTAGACAATTTTTGTGATGCACAAAACGCGATAAGATTTGCTTGACCCGACGTTGCAAAACTTTTTGCGAACACGTGGACGTGAATGTAGAGGTATTATACATGGTGCATAGCTACATGGCTGTAAGGCCTCTCCTTAAAAGATTAGGTCTACCATACAGCCAGATGGAGAGCCATACTGATTTCAATTTTTACGCTCTCGAGCACACTGTAGCACAGCAGACTTGCTTGTTACCAGGGTTGGGTCATGCGTCCATTTGCCCTGACCAATGCGCGTATGATACGAACAATTCGCGTATTTAACGTCAATGCGTCCGCAGTTAGGGGTCATTTTTGAGGGTAGTGCTTAGGGGGGGTAGAGGAGGGCCTGTGGGTCCCCAACTGCCCCCCCAGCTACCTATAACCACCCCCTATACGTTCTTACATGTACATATATATTCAAAATGCTTAGAGAGAAGGGGAAGGAGTGGAATCATGTCGGGGTCATTGAGCTGAAAGACAAGCGCACCAGCACAAGGTGGAGTGCAAGTACTGCAAGCATGTCTTTGTAGGTGGTGCATCCCGCATCAGGGAGCACTTCCTGCACATTAATCCAGCTTGTGGGGTAGCAAAGTGC
>LFCJ01000824.1_pt1 | contig 20341 bp, 25 predicted proteins | sample 643141 | NCBI WGS metagenome assembly LFCJ01 (sample SAMN03766243, study PRJNA286221) | soda lake metagenome | biome: soda lake; feature: Kulunda steppe; material: water; isolation source: sample B1-Br-g2 brine of Lake Bitter-1 | place: Russia: Kulunda steppe | collected 2010-07
AACGCGGCTTCGAGGGCGTCTTGGTACGCTCGTTTCGTCTCACAGAGTTTGCGGTGCTTGTGGGCGTTCGGCTCCACAAGCTTGAGTTCCAGCGTCTCGGTGAGTTCGGTCACTGTTCGTCCTCCTCCTGACGCTGGATGTACTTCTCGACAGTCTCACTCGAAACGTGTCCCGCTGTTCCGGCGTAGTAGCCGCGCGCCCACTTGATTTTCTCGCCGTCGTGGTCGGCGTAGCGGTGGTTGTATTTCCGCGAACTGATGCCTTTGAACCAGTTGGCAAGAAGTGACGGGGCGTGTTTCGGTGGACTACTCACGAACAGGTGAACGTGGTCGGATTGGACGGTGAGGTCGACGATCTCCAATCCTTTTTCGTCGGCGATTTCGTGGAGGATTCGACGCACACGGTGTTCGACCTCGTTAACCAGTACCGAGTTGCGGTACTGAGCGGAACCCTGTTCCGCGATGTCCGCAGAACCGTTGGTTCTGCGAGACTTCGGAAACCACACTATGTGGTAGTTGAGGTTGTAGGTCGCGTGTCGTGTGGTCTTCATCCGTACTACACACTATAGTTAGCGACGGTGTTAAAACTACCGAGTGGAGTGAGAAATCCGGCTGATTGTGGCAACGTGGGCCGGACGCACTATGCCTACCGCTCGACCCGCGCCTGAAGACGCGGGTATGCGCTCGCACTATGTATCAATGACGGTAATGGCGGTCCATTTCGCCGGATAACGCCACCCAATCGTTTCGAAGGAACCACCAAATTTCGGCTGCGTGTCGACCGAAACGCGCTCGAGAGCGATATTGAACGTCGCCTTTAGCTGACGGCTGGTTCGTGTACGTGAGAGATAACTATCGGTCCCGACAGCCTCCGTTCGGGATATGATCGAGAGCCTCATCGTCTTCGCTGTAAGCCTCCTGATCGGTGCAACCGGAATCTACCTCGGTGCAAAAGTGATCGTCGACGCCGAAGACTACACCTACGCGATCATCACGGCGTTTATCGGGGCAATCGTCTGGGCACTCGTGGGATTTTTCTTCGGCTGGATCCCGCTTCTCGGGCCGCTTCTCGTTTTCCTTGCATACCTTGCAGTGATCAACGCCCGATATCCGGGCGGTTGGGTCGACGCTGCGGCGATCACGCTCGTCGCCTGGATCTCCGTCCTCGTCGTCCTCTACATCCTCGCGATCATCGGTGTGACTGGATTCGAGGCAGTTGGCGTGCCCGGGGTATGAGACGAGCTATCGTCTACCGCCATCTTTGGAGCGCCTACCGGTAACTGTATCCGCCATTACATTGCCCACCGAAGCGCCGACACTGGATCAGTATGAACCGACGGATACGCTCAACCAGACTGTCACACCGGCGTAGCCGAACCCATTTGGTTTCTGATTGGTAACCAGTCTTGATCGCAGACAATCACGAAAATATGATCTTACTCGGTAAACGCGAATAGAGTTCGTCGAACCATCCCGAACGTCCGACCTCGTTTATTCGGGCCGTTGATGACCAACTGCAAGAGCACAGATGAACCGATACCGAAGCGATGGGGGACCACCGTCGACTCGAGCTCTCAACAGCCCGTCCGTACTCGAATACGTCGGGAAAACAGATAGTCTAGAGCTGAGATAACAACGGATGAATCATAAAAAGCACTTTGTAGAGCGGTCACGACGATACAGCAACGAGTGGACGAGTGACGACCGATACGGACTATGAATATTCAGAATCTTCTCTTTACGGCTCGGATGTGGGGTTCGGCGCTTCTCGAGATATGGAGTTTGCCAACGCCGATACAGCAGCCAGGAGGAGCACACGTTGTGGCGGTTGTTGGCATCGTCGTCCTGGCGCTTTTAGGCGGGTCCTTGATGATTCGCAACCGGCTCGAGTCACGGCAATCGCTTCCAACTGCGGGGGATGTCCCGACAGAAGAGTTTGTCACCGACCGAGAGCAGGTTCGGACGCTCGTGAAAGAAAACGGCGGACGGATGAAACAGTCACAGATCGTCGACTCCGTCGACTGGTCGAAGGCGAAAGTAAGCCGACTGCTGGCCGAACTCGAGGATGATGGACAGATAACGAAGCTCCGACTCGGACGTGAGAATCTCGTCTGTCTTCCGGGCCACGAACCGAGGGCGTCGAAATCGCCAGAACGGCCCAATCAGGAGTGAACTCGTCGAAATCAACCGCTCGGGGCCAAAACTCACCCGAGCAGATCATAGAGACTACTGGCAGCGACGAGTAACAACACGAAGACACTCCATAGCTCCGGATCGATACTCGAAAGCACCGGCAGGTTCACCCCGGCCACTGCAATGATGACTAGCCCCAGCACACAAAGTCCGAGGTGAAGCTGAAGAATCCATGACCGATCCGAGCTGTGGCCGTCGATATAGCCGAGGACAGTCTGGAAGTTCGGACCCGGAGAAATCGTTTTCGCGTCGGAGTTGTATTCGATAACGCCGTCTTCCTCGAGTTGTGGCAGATGTGTCTGCTGTAAGGAGACGTAGACGCTTTTATACAGGTTGTTGGGGACGGGCGTCGTATCCGATTCCGACGCGGCGATTTCGGTCGCGATGTCGGAGACGCCAACCTGCCCTGGTTCCTGTGCGAGTAACTGGACGATCGCTCGCCGTCTGTCGTTTCCGAGGATGTGAAACACCTCACTTTCGGCCAGTGACTCCGACCGACTCGTCTGGACAGACATTGATCAGGAAAAGCGTCGAGGAGCGAAATTAGTGGGCTGTCGGGCGTCAACGTTCATGTACTACTCTGTTCACCAACCAGTGACTTTAAGCTCCGGTGTTATTTTCTTTTCGGAATTGTTTGGAATATAAATCACCGGGAAGAAACAGTGTTCGACGGGTCGACGAGACGTCAGGGAGTGTATCTGTCGTTGATCAGCCACGCAGTTCGAAAACGAGGTATCGACGTTAGCGGCGTCGGTCCCCCGGAAGGTGGCCGCCAGATTGCATCTCTCGATAGGTCGTACACGCGGGACAGCCGTGGACGACGTCACCATTGTCTCCGAAGACTCGAGCGAACTGCTGGGTCACGTGGGTTCCACAGTTTCGACAGCGAGCGCCTGCTGTCGACGATTCCATCGGTCGCCAGGTTTGGTGGTTGGATCTCATATATTATGGATGCTGTAGGTGGACGGTCGGCGAGTTGGTTCGCTGTGGACGACGGCTATCGGTGCCTGTCGGGCCTCGAGCGGATGGGGGTGATCACACGGTGTGAATCGTCGTCGCGCCGGTACTCGTCCGGGCATCACTAGACGGGAGGTGAGTAGATCCGAATAAAAGACGTAGACTGTTCACCATTGGGCCGGTGGAATCGGACGGAAATTGTTGCTTTCTTCCCGAATGCTGCACACAGAGAGATGCTCGCCGCCAATGATCGGATTCGACCCATACTATCCTCAACGTGAATTCAGGTTGGTTAGGTTGTATTCGATGTTGAAAGCAGATGTTTAGGCCCAACAAACAGCTTCGAAATATCTAATTTCAGTATCGAAAGTAGTGATTATCAGTTAGAAGTGTTTGGTTTCTATTCAGAAAGACCACTGTTATAAAATACTACCGTCGGTTACCCATCGTAGCGTTGGAAGATCACCCATGGCAACGAAAGCAACCAATACACAGACTGAACCAAGCCCGGACCCGGCAGCACAACTCGACGTACTCGGCGATGAGTGTGCTCGAACGATTCTCGTTGCGACGAGCGAGGGGCCGAAGACGGCAAAAGAACTCACCGATCGAACCGATAGTTCCTCGGCGACCGTCTATCGGCGAATCAACAATTTGATCGAGACGAATCTACTCGCCGAATGTGTTCGCTTCGACGAAAACGGATCGCATACGACTGCTTACGAGGCGACGATCGATTCGATTTGCGTACGGATCGGCGCTGACGGAATCGCCATCGTCCGAACCGATCAATCGGAATAAGCAGAACGGGTTACGGTGAACACAAACCATCAGTTAAAATATATTACCTCGAGAAAAACCAAGTGAACAGGTTTCTACCGAGCTGTACGAGACGGATAACAAATATCCACTCAGTGGAACGATCACCGTGATTGAGCAATGCACGATCTGACCGGCTTTCAGCGTGACCTGTTGTACGTCATCGCAGGTGCGGATCAACCGTCAGGCCAGTCTGTCAAAGACGAAGTCGAACAGTATTACAGCTCCGAGATCAATCACGGCCGTCTCTATCCGAATCTCGATACGTTAGTCAACAAAGAGTTGGTCGAAAAAGGAGAACTCGACAGACGGACGAATTACTACGCGATTACGGATGCCGGTCGACAGCGGATCGATGAACGCCGGGAGTGGGAAGGACGGTACGTCGATTTTTGAATACGGTCGTACTTCGACGGACCACTATTGTTGACCCGTCACTGTCGGCAACCACCTGTTGTCGCCTCGCGAACGCAGCCTGCAGTTCCCGATTTCGCCCCGGCCGAAGGTACAAGCTACAGCCTCGAGGCTGTGGCCGCGTTTGTCCTCGCCAATAATACGGCCATAACAAAGCAACGGCGGCCACGATAGGCGGGCCACAATGGTCTATGGACCGAGAGTGATACTGCCGGACGTAAGTCATGAAAGATTCTCGCCGCCCCGGGGTGACGAGAATCTTCACACAGTTCCGTCCGATAGTATGAGCACAGCGGCTGTTGGTCAACAGAGAGGGAGCCGATGAGTTTTGGGACGCGAAACTGGACGCAGCTTGGATTCGTTCGGCAGTATCCGTTCGACCTCGGAGTGATTTCGCTTGCAGCGATTGCTGCGTTCGTCCTGATCACGTCGTATCCGGACGGGAATCCGATTCGGCTATTTGCGACGTTCTCGCTCGCGTTGTTTCTGCCCGGCTATGCCCTCGTTTCGGTTCTGTTTCCGGGAGCGAAACGCACGGAGGGTGACAGGGCGGACCCGGATACGATTAGGCCTGCCGGGGTCGACGTCCTCGAGCGGCTTGGGCTCTCACTCGTGCTCTCGCTGGCGCTCGTTCCGACAGCCGTACTCTTGTTGCCGGTGACACCGTGGGGGCTCGGAACCGAACCGATTGCGGCGAGTCTCGGGCTGTTCACGATCGTATTCGCCCAGATAGGTGTCGTTCGACGTCTCCAGACGCCGCCGTCGGCACGGTTCGTCGTCTCGCCCGTCGATGCGATGGGGCGACTTCGCCGCCAGAACACCCTCGCGACCGTCGCGTCGATGGTGCTCGTCGCGGCGATTGGCCTGGCAGTCAGTGCAGTCCTCGTTGGGTTTCTCGTTCCGGCGTCGGCCGGGGGGTTTACCGAACTCGGCCTTTATACGGAAACTGAGGATGGCGATCTTGTCGCCGGTGAGATACCGGATGAGGTTTCCCCCGGTGACTCGGTACCGGTAACGGTCGCCCTCGAGAACCACGAAGGTGAACGGACGGATTACTCGGTCGTGATCGAAGAGCAGGTGGTCGACGACGAGGAGGTAACTGAACGAACCGAACTCGAACGACTCGATGCGACGGCAGCCGACGGTGAGACAGTGACGACTGCACGTGAGATTACACCAACAGTCGAAGCGAACGAGACGGTCAAGATTGCAGTCTACGCCTATCACGACGAACCACCGGCCGAACCGACGGCGGACAACGCCGAGGTCGACACCAACTTCTGGGTGACGGTTGACGAAAGCGACGTGTGAGAAAGAGGGTTTGAACTGTTTTCTGGTGACTGCCCTACCCGGTGACGGCGATCACCGAGAAGAGCCGACACCTATCGGTATGATACTGTCTGACCAGTAGTGTTGACACTCGAGTGCGTTCGACCGTGCTGTCCGTGTGGTGAGTGGAGGGCAAAATACGTTCAGTGACTCACTCGAGTGGCAGGGCCGTCGAAATCTGCTCGTCGTGAGAACCACTGGACGATCGAAATCCCGAAGACGATGAGACAGAGCGCCATGGCAACCGCTGAGACGGCGACGGTTGTGATGGGTGCAAGCCACGCTGTGATAGTGACGACTGCGCCGGTGGTAACGACCGGCAGGTAGACCCGATGCCAGTTACGTCCGTTCTCGAGGCGGCGGTCGAGATACGGTTCGAAGATCTCGGCGCTTGGGAGCAGTTCGATGGCGTGGGCGTCGGGGTCCCAGTCGACGATGCCGTGGTCTTCGAGCATCGGTAGGTGTGTCTGATAGAGCGAGATATAAACGCGTCGACGCTGTGTCCGCGTGACCTCGTCTGGATCGGCGTCGTTTTCCCACGCTGCGACCTGCTCGACGAGCGAGGCGAGTTCGCAGCTTCCACCTCGTTGGTTGAGAAACTGGACAGTTTGTCGTCTTCGCGCGTTACTAAAGATGTCGAATAGTTCGGCCTGGGTGAGTTCGTGATCAGACATGGATGCCCTCGGTGGTATCGCGGTCGAAGATGGACGGAAACCTCACATCACTGCCTGCCAGTCGCGGCCCCTTTACTATCGCTCAGCTACCGGATCGAAATCAGATTATACCCGTTAGAAGCCGTGACTGACGTAAATTTTAACGATTCGACCTCTTTCGGACGAGTACGTCAAACCCTGGTCAATTCGGGCGATACGGGCTAAGTTCTCGACCATGTCGGGCGATATGGACTGGTATGAATCGGTACCGGTCGATCGAAGGTCGACGAGCGATCAGCCGACAATCAGTCATCGTAGTCCGTATACGTCGATGCACTATGGGTCGCCCTGATCGGATCGGTGATCCTGTAATTCGGGTCTACGAGCCCGCAGGCCCGGGATAACAAAACCTCGTTACCGGCTGTATTCGGATGATTCCCACCTGGGTATCGAGCTACCAATGAGAGTACCAGATCGACGATTTCACACGCAGTGGCGCTCGCCCGCTGGCGGCCGCTTTTTCGACGACGGAGGTGCATCGACGTGAGTGACGTGCTCACGGGCGAAGAGTGTACGATCGACGACGGGGCGACAGTCGGCTACGGCTCGTTCGACGAACCGACCAGGATCGGCCACGATGGGACGATCAGGGCCGGAACGATCATCTACGGCGACGTCACGATCGGTGATGGCTTTTCGACGGGTCACGACGCCCTCATCAGGGAAGGGACGACCATCGGTGACGATGTACTGGTTGGCACCAAGACCGTTATCGACGGACGGACCCAGATTGGCTCACACGTTAGCCTCCAGACGGGCGTCTACATCCCCACACAGACTCTCGTCGGTGACAACGTCTTCATCGGCCCGAATGCCGTGTTGACGAACGACGAGTACCCAGTCCGGACTGAATCCGACCTCGTCGGGCCGCGGATCGAAGGCGGCGCATCGATCGGGGCCAACGCAACCCTGCTACCGGGCGTGACAATCGGCGAGGATGCCTTCGTCGCCGCTGGGGCCGTCGTTACCCAGGACGTCCCACCCGGCACGCTCGCCGTCGGCACACCCGCGACGGTTGAACCGCTTCCTGACCCTCTCGAGGGACCGAACCAACTCGCATGACTGACACCGAATCCACACACGAGGGGAGAGCAGACACCGGGAGTTCCGAACCTCTACAGGTATCGATCGCCGATCCCGATGTTAGCCCAGCCGCCATCGGCCAGGTTGAAGAAGTACTCGAGTGTGGCGCACTCGCCGATGGGGAGAAAGTGCGTGCGTTCGAACGCGAGTTCGCTGCCTACTGTGGTGTCGACAGGGCGGTTGCGACCTCGAACGGCACGACGGCACTTCACGCCGCCCTCGAGGCGCTTGGCGTTGGCTCTGGCGATGCAGTTCTCACGTCGCCGTTTTCGTTCGTCGCGAGTGCGAACGCGATCCGACTCGCCGGCGCGACGCCGGTGTTTGCGGATATCGATCCCGAAACGTACACGCTCGATCCGGAGGCCACGGAACGCATCTGCTCTGAACGGGACGACGTTGTCGGCTTACTTCCCGTCCATCTCTACGGCCTGCCAGCGGATCTGCCGGCACTGTCCGATATCGCAGCCGACCACGATCTATTCATCCTCGAGGATGCCTGCCAGGCCCACGGCGCAGCCATCGACGGCGAACGGGTTGGCTCGATCGGCGACGCGGCCTGTTTTTCTTTCTATCCGACCAAGAACATGACGACAGGCGAAGGTGGAATTGTCACGACCGATCGGGACGACATCGCGGCGGGCGTCGCAAGCTACATCAACCACGGCCGCGGCGGTGACGGTGGCTACAACCACCACGAACTCGGGCACAACTTCCGGCTGACGAACGTCGCGGCGGCGATCGGTCGCTGTCAACTCGACCGCCTCCCCGAGTTCAACCGACGGCGACGCGAACACGCCGCCTACTACGACGACCGGTTCGCCGACCTTCCACTAAAGACGCCGACCGAGCCACGCGGTTACCGACACGTCTATCACCAGTATACCGTTCGGCTCGAGGGCCGCGACGGGCTCGCAGCCGCCCTCGAGGATCGAGGAATCGATACGGCCGTCTACTACGATCCGCCAATTCACCGCCAGCCGGCCTACGAGACGGTCAGCACTGCTGCGGCGTCGTTGCCGCGGGCCGAACGGGCGGCCGAATGCGTCCTCTCGCTGCCGGTCCATCCCGGTGTCTCCGAACGTGGCCGGAAACACGTCGCCGACGCAGTCGAGGCATATCTTGGTGGACGATGACGGTCGAGAACGCAGGCGAAACGAACGCGGAATCGCGCGATTCCCCACAGCCGGTTCGAGTCGGTGTCGTCGGCGTCGGCGCGATGGGGGCAAACCACGCACGCGTCTACCGGGAGCTTCCGGAGGTCGATCTGGTGGGCGTCTGTGACCACGACGAAGCCCTCGCACGGCGAGTGGCTGCGGAGTACGGAACCGCTTCCCTCGAGTTCGATGCGCTACTCGAGCAGTGCGATGCAGTTACCGTCGCGGTGCCTACCAACGCTCACTACGACGTTGTCTCGACGTGTCTGGACGCTGGCGTCGACGTCCTCGTCGAGAAGCCAATCGCCGAGACGGTCGAACAGGGCCAGGCGTTAAAAGAACAGGCATGCGAGGCAGGCCGGATACTCCAGGTGGGCCACATCGAGCGGTTTAACCCCGCAGTACAGACGGTTGCCGAGTTGGTCGACGACCTCGAAGTCATCTGCATTGAGGCTGAACGACTGGGACCGCCAGTTAACCGGATGGCCCGTGGCAACGTCGTCTTCGATCTGATGGTCCATGACGTCGATATCGTCGATGCCTTACTCGGCAAGCGGCCGAACTCGGTTGTAGCGACCGGTGTCGAGGAGGGCCAGTACGCGGCGGCGACGCTAACGTACGACGACGTCGTTGCCTCGTTGACGGCGAGTCGCGTTACCCAGAAGAAAGTCCGTAAACTCACCGTGACCGCACGCGAGTGTCTCCTCGAGGTCGACTACCTCCAGCAGTCGGTGTTGATCCATCGAGATTCTTACCCCGAGTACCTGATCGACGACGGCCAGCGACGGTATCGCCACGAGAGTGTGATCGAACGCCCCCGGGTCGACAACGGCGAACCGCTCAGACACGAACTCGAGGAGTTCGTCGACGCCGCTCGAACTGGCAGCGAGCCGCCCGTGACGGCCGAAGACGGGATCGAAGCGTTACGGACGGTCCAGGATATTTCTTCGCTCGCGTTCGAATCCGACGGACGACAGGAGGTGAGCTCCAGATGAACCGGCATGACGACCGAACTACCCCAAGCGATGTCGAGGGACTCTACGACGCCGACGTCGACACGGCTACACAGCGAACGCTGTTTACCAGCGGTCGGATTCCGGTTGCCGTCTACGGGCTCGGCAAGATGGGGCTTCCACTGGCGGCGGTCTATGCCGAAATTACTGGCAACGTCATTGGCGTCGACATCGATCCAGACGTCGTCGAAACCGTCGCCGCCGGTGAGAGCCACGTCGTCGGTGAACCCGGCCTCGAGGAACTCGTCGCCGAACAGGCACGCGCCGGCCGACTTCAGGCGACGACCGACGGCCCGGCAGCTGCCACAAACGCCCGCATCCACGTTATTATCGTCCCCACCCTGCTCGAGGGGACCGAACCCGATCTCTCGACGGTCGAGGCCGTCGCCGACGACATCGCGGCTGGCCTCGAGCCCGGCGACCTCGTCATCGCCGAGTCGACGCTGCCCCCGGGAACCTGTCGGGACGTCCTCGCGCCACATCTGGCGACGGTGTCAGGGCTCGAACCCGGCACCTTCGGCGTCGCGTTCTGTCCCGAACGAACCTCCTCTGGCACCGCGTTGCGGGACATCCGCGGCCAGTATCCGAAAGTCGTCGGCGGCATCGACAAAGAGAGTACACACGCAGCGTCACTCGTCTACGACGAACTTTCAGAAAACGAGGTACATACCGTCTCAGATGCGACGACGGCGGAGTCGGTCAAGGTGTTCGAAGGCGTCTATCGCGACGTCAATATCGCGCTCGCAAACGAACTCGCCCGGCTTGCAGACGAACTCGAGATTTCGGTCAGAGAAGCGATCGAGACGGCAAACGAGTTGCCGATGTGTCAACTCCACGATCCGGGCCCGGGCGTCGGCGGCCACTGTATCCCCTTTTATCCACACTTCCTGCTCTCCCAGGCCGACGAGCCGATGGCACTTACCCGGACTGCCCGGGAGATCAACGACGAGATGCCATCGGTCGTCGTCTCGCGACTCGAGGAGGAACTCGCTCGCTCGGCAGACGAGTCGGGCCCAAAACCACTCGAGGACGCGTCAGTGGTCGTCCTCGGGATCACCTACCGACCGGGCGTCGAGGAAACCCGCGCTTCGCCCGCGGTCGGCATTATCGACGCGCTCACGCTCGCCGGAGCCGACGTCGCCGGTGTCGATCCACTGGTCGATCCGGCCGCCTTCGGTGCCCGGCCGGTCGATATAGAGGCCCTACACGGGGACCCCTTCGACGCGGCCGTCCTCGTAACCCCACACGAGGCGTTCGACGCAATCGAGTGGGGCAACCTCGAGCCGATGGTCGTCGTCGACGGCCGCGATGCACTCGGCGATGTCGCCCACGCGAAAGACACCCACCAGGTGTACGTACTCGGCGGCTCGAACGATGGAACACCGCCACACGAAACCCGCCCCGACACAGTCGACGCCTCTCACGGATGGACTGACGGAGGCGAGGATGTATAAAGGACACTCGATCGCCGTCGTCGTGACGGCGTACAACGAAGCGGCGTTCGTCGGGCGGGTGATCGAGACGGTTCCCGAATACGTCGACCGGATCTACGCGGTCGACGACGCCTCGCCCGATGAGAGCTGGGAACGGATCCAGGCGGTCGCCAATCAGCTCAACGATGCCGATCGCCCAACTACCGAGGCCACAGCCACTGATGGCGGCGATACCAGACGCGTCGTCCCGATTCGCCACGAAACAAACCGTGGCTACGGTGGGGCAGTCAAGACGGGCTATACGCGCGCTGCAGCCGACGGGATCGATGTCGTCGCCGTGATGAACGGCGACGGCCAGATGGATCCCGACATCCTCGATCGGATCATCGATCCAGTCGTCACCGGCGAGGCCGACTACGCGAAAGGCAATCGGCTGCTCACGCCCGAAGACCGCGCCGAGATGTCGTCGTTCAGGCTGTTCGGAAACGCCTTGTTGACCGGCCTCTCGAAGTTTGCCTCCGGCTACTGGACGATCGGCGACCCCCAGAACGGCTACACTGCTATCTCTCGGGAAACGATCGAACGGCTCGACCTCGAGGCGATCACCGACCAGTATGGATTTTTAAATCACATCCTCACCCATCTCAACGTCAACGACTGTCGGGTCGCAGACGTCTCGATGTCGGCCGTCTACGGTGAGGAAGAAAGCAGCATCCGATATATCCCGTTCGTTCGGTACGTCTCATTGCTGTTGCTCTCGAGTTTTCTGTGGCGACTCGAGCGTGAGTACGTCGTCGAAGGCTTTCACCCGACGGTGTTGTTTTATTCGACTGGGACCGTCGGCATTCTCGGCGGGGCTGTCGGGACCGCCGCGGCGATATGGCGGGGCGGTCAGCACACGAACAGTAGACTTACAGGCGTTATGACCTCCTTCGTCGCCATCCTCGTTGGCATACTCACACTCTCAATTGCCATCGCGATGGACGCAAACGAGAGCGAATCACTCGAGGTGACACGCTATCGGTCGAACGAGTAGGTGGCAATCTCCGTCCCGCCACAGGTCGGACATCGCAGCTTCTCGGTCCCTCGTTTCATCCCACATCGCATCGGTTTCTCGGGGAGTTTCGTCCCGCAGTGGCGACACTCATGGAGGATGACCCGGTCGTCGTCCGACTGTTCGTGGTCTGTCGACTCGGGCGGCGAGCGAAGGCCGGTGAACAATCTCGAGAGGGACATCGTATTCGCGGGTACGTAGACAACAGAATAAGCCTTCCGCGAGTAACAGCCGCTTACAGAACAGCGTGGGTCATCGAGGAACAATTCGGTCCCTCAAAGGACAGGGATCGTCGTTTCGAAACGGCTCATCCTGGCATCGACCGCTGTTTCAGCGAGCGTCGGGTCGAGGACTCGAGACGATCGATCGACCCCCCGGATTCGGCCACCTCGACGATGATCTCGGTGAGGTCGACCAGCCCATCGACGTACGTTTCCCGTGTTTGTCGCCAGCGATCGGTCGCCGTCTCGTCTACGGCGAGTTCTAACGCGCGCTCACAGAGTCGGTCGTACTCGTCGAACTGCTCGACGAGACCCACCCGCTCGAGTTCGCGGAACTCACCGTAGACGTGGTCGTCACTCCCACGGAACCGAAGCGCGGGCGTCCCGAGCAAGCCGGCCTCGGTGACCATCGTCCCGGTATCGGCGACCAGCAAGCGTGCCCCGGCCATCGCATCGTGCATCAACGCCGGATGGAGGTCGTAGGGACGTGCCGGCAGGTCAGCAAACTCGAGGTCGTCGCCCTCATCGGAGACGAAGACGGTCACCTCCTCGGCGAGTCGCTCGATCAACTGCCGACGCTGGGCCAGCGAAAACCCCTCCAGACCCGCATCGTGGAGTGCATCGAGGGCGTTGAACCGAACGATCGCATACGGGTCGTCGGCGTCGAGACCGAGATACTGATGGATATCCGCAGTCGGCTCGAACACCTCGGGATGGAGATAGGCACACTGAACGAACCCATCGAAGGTATAGTGGGAATTTCCCAGATCACGGCGCGTAACCGCTGGCGAGAGGATACACTCGGCGAACGGCCGGGAGACGGTGTGGTTGATATCCGCAGGCTCGTCATCGAGGACGAGAACGGTCGTCGCACGGGCCAGATTCCCGGCAAACGCGGCGTAGGGGCCTCGCCCGAAGACGACATCCGGCCGAAACGTAATCGCCGTTCGTGCAATCTCCCCGAACTGGCCCGCTAGCTGGCGACCGAACGCAACCCTCGAGTCGGGTGCACTATGGCTCCCGTACGATCGGTAGGCAAGCCCGTAAAACTCGAGTAAATCGATCGTACAACCATACTCCCGACCGAGAACGAGAACGTCGTGACCTCGCTGCTCGAGGCGGGAAACAGCATGCCGGTACAGGTGGACGTGTGCTGGCGTATTCGCCAAGACCAGAATCCGCATTATCCTCCCGTTTTGCCGGACGGGGCTTTGTAATGAAACCGGTACAGCCACCTTGAGCCGCTTTCTTGCTCACTGTCTCGGGCCACCACGGTTGTCAGTTCCGCTCGGGAGATGAGACAACGCTCGAGGCGTCTACAAAAAATAGAGCGATTCGTTATTCGCGGCCGAACATCTGGCGCATCATCGGATGCATTTCCATCATCTGCTCTTCGGCGATCTCCTCGTACAGTTTGTACGTAATGGAGACGGCAAGCAGCAGTCCGGTCCCCTCAACACCACCGACGGTGCCGAGCATGTTCGCCCAGACGGCAAGCAAGCCGACGAGCGCGCCGCCGATGACGGTCACCTGCGGGATATACCGCTGCATGACCTGTTCGACGACGCCGACGTTCTGTCGGAAGCCGGGGATCTGCATCCCGGAGTTTTGGATCTGACGCGCCGTCGCGTCTGGACCCATGTTGGTGGTTTCGACCCAGAAGATCGCAAAGATCGCGCCACCAATGACCATGAACGTCAGGTCGACGGAGACACGAACCATGACCATCCAGGCTTGCTGGGTCACGTCACCGGTCCACCACATCCAGTCGGCCGGTGAGTAAATCGGCGCGAAGTAGTAGAAAAACCCACTCACGGGTTGTCCTTGCGCGTCGTAGACGCCGAGCCAGGTAAGCTCACGACCGAAGAGTGCGATCGTCGTTTCGGTCCCGGTCTGGCTGTTTAAGATCGATCCCATAAACTGGATGTTTGCCTGCAGCGCCCGAACCAGGATGACCGGCAGGACGCTCGCGTAGATGAGCTTCACCGGGAAGCGTCCACGGGCACCCTTGACACGGGCGTGGCTGAGCGGAATCTCGACGCGAACCGACTCCGCGTAGACGACGATCCCGAAGATCAACATCGTCGTGATCAACGCGATGATATGCCCCTCCTGTAAGAGGATGGTATTGAGCCCATCACCCGCGACGAGCGAACCGATCTCTACCTGGCCCGTGATGACACGGTACCAGTCATAGAACACCCCACCCTCAGAGGGTGCGATGAACCCACGGACGAGCATCTCGCTCACGCCAGCGATGATGAACAGACCGATCCCGCTGCCGATCCCCCATTTACTGACGACCTCGTCCATATACAGGATGAGAACGCCACCGATGAAGATCTGGGTGAACATCAGCAGCTGTATCTGGGTCTGATCGAACTGAAATCCGCCGAGCGTCAGCGATGCCTGAGGTGGCAGGAAACCGCCAGCGAACACCATCGGCAGCGCTGTCAGCGCCGTCATGATGATGACGAGCAGCTTCTGGAGACCCTGATAGAGGATCTGGTCTCGAGGGTCGCTCGTATCGAGTCCGAGCAGGTTCGCACCGCCGAGCAGTTGCATGACGATGCTCCCCGTGACGATTGGGCCAATACCAACCTGCAGGAGCGAGCCGTGCTCGCCGGCCAGTACCGCACGGAACTCACCGAAGAGGTCAGTCGCCTCACCGGTCTCGAGTCCGAGCAGCGCGATGTTCGTCAGGAAAAAGTACAACAAGAGGATCCCGGCCGTCCAGGCGAGCTTTCGCTTGAACGGAACGTGCTTTTGCGGACGCTGTACTGCTGGCATCCGCGTTAAGACCGGTTCGGCGGTTTCCTTCCATCCCATAGTTATTCTTGTTCGATTTCGTCGTCGGCTTCAGCCCGCTTTTGGGCACGCTCGGTACGCAGTGCGTCGCCACCGGCGTCTTCGAGTTTCGCTTTGGCGGTCTCGGAGAACTCGTCTGCGGTGATAGTTAGCTCGTTGCGGACCTGTCCCGAGCCAAGTACCTTGACGACGTCGACTTCGTGACCGTCCTCGACGATATCTCGAGCGTCGATTTCGTAGCCGCCATCGGTCTCTTCGGCGAGACCCTCAGCTGCATACAGGATGGCGTCTTCGTCTAATTTCTGGACATCGATCTCTTCGACAGAGGGTCGAGCGTCCTGTGGCCGTTTGAAGCCATGTTTCTTTCGCGGTTCGTAGTTGTGGAACTCGTGTTTGCTACGCCCGGCCCGGCCACGGCCACCGCGGTGACCCGCACCTCGTCGGTTCTTGTGCGTGCCGCCGCTGTGGGTTCGCGAGCCGCGCTGGCGTCGTTTTTTGCTCGTCATGGTTATCGCATCGATTCTAACAGGTCGTTAATCTCGTCGGTTGTATGCTTTCCGAGTTGTCCGCCTTCAGCAGTTGGCTTTTTGATACCTGCGTGACCACCGCGTGGCGGGTGCAGACGCAAGGTCGGGGAAAGCCCCTGGTCGCGAAGCGTCGTCTCTTCGGCGAGCAACGCCTCGGCGAGGGCAGCGAAATCATCGTAGTCGGTGTTCGCTTCGAGCCACTCTGCATCAACGTCGGCCTGTCGACCCTCGAGGGGTTCGGCTCGTTTTGCAAGCAGCGTCTCTAAGACGTCGGCGTCGGGTTCACCGTGGGCGACGTAGTCGTTGACTTTCGCCACCATCCCACCGTAGGCGTCGGTTTCGGGAACCAGCGCACAGTGGTTGACGTTGTGGATGTTGAGCATCTCCAGGGTGTCCTGGATATCCTGATTGCGGTTTACTTCGCCACGAATCTGGACGACAGCCTTCATCACTCGCTCACCTCAACTTCTTCGCGTTCGGTCCGGACAGACTGGGGCATCCGCGACTGGGAGGCGTTCTCCAGGGCGTTGTACGTTGCCTTCGCTAAGTTGACCGTCGTTCGGGTGTTGCCGTGACTTTTCGTCCAGGCGTTCTCGAGACCGGCAAGTTCGAGCACCGCACGAACGGTGTCGCTTGCGGCAAGCCCAAGGCCTTCAGGAGCGGGAATAAGCTCGACTTCGACCGAGCCCGCTTTGCCGGTCGTCCGGCGGGTCAGCGAGTGCGGTCGGTCCGAGCGGTCTTCCCACGACCCGGAGCCACGGGGAACCTCGATCATGTTCAGTTTCGCGATACCGATTGCCTTCTGGATGGCAGAGCCGACCTGGTCGTCGCGGCCTTCCGCGTAGCCGACGTAGCCATCGCGGTTGCCCACGACGACAACACACCGGAACTTGACTCGGCGTCCGGAGTCGGTCATCCGCTGGACCATGTTGATATCCAGCACTTCGTCGTCCAGTCCGGGAAGGAGCTGGTCGACGATTTCGGGCTCTTTCAACGGGAGTCCCGAGTTGAGGGCAGCCTCCATCGTGGTGATGTCGCCCTCCTGGACCTTCCGGCCGAGCCGGGTGACGGGCTCCCATCCGTCGTCGTTGTAGTTGTTTGCGCTCATTCGAGAATCGCCTCTCGTACCGTATCGAAGTGTTCTGGTAGATCCGTTGCGTCGAACTCGCCGTTATACAGCGGCTCGTCTAGCTGTTCGGCATACTCGGCGATGTGTTCGCCACGCGTACGCGACCAGTCTGCGAGTACGCTGTCGTTGTGTGGAATCTCGAGACCGGCGTCGATTGCGCCTTCCTGGACGGCAAACACCTTGTTGCCGGGCGTCGCCGTGTTGAGGCCGATATCGAGAACTGCCTCCTCGAGTCCGGCTTCGACGGCGCGTGTGCCGGCGAGCAAGCCGGTCAGGTACGCCGCCGAAATGTTACTCGTTGGGGCCTCCCAGCCATACTCCTCGAGGTCGTCTGAGTGTGCGCTTGCGAGCGTCTCGTCGCCTTGGGGTCCGGGAACGATCAGCTGCGCCGTAGTGTGCTTGTTACTCTTGCGAGCAACCAGCCGGGGCTTGCCCGATTTTAGCAGGCGCAACCTCTGGTGGTAGTCCGTCCGGACCTCTCGGCGACGCCGCATCGGTACTTTATATCGTGGTCCTGTCGCCATTATTGGTCACCGTAGGTGTCGTCGATATAGTTCAACAGGTACCGAACGCTCCGGAACTCCCCACCGCCAGCCTTCTTATAGAGCTCGCGGTACTGTGTGGGCGTCAGTTCGCCCTTATCGCGGAGTTCACGCAGCTTTCGGCGCTGTGCGCGAATCTTCGTCTGCCACTGTTCTTTCTCGTTCTGGCGAGCGCCTTTCTTGCCTTTGCGCTTGCCCGGGCCCTTCTTGTGGCCGTAGGCGCGTTTGGCATTGCGCTCTCGAGCGCGTCCGCGGGAGTTGCCTTTCGTGTCTGCAGCCTGGATCAGCCCGTCTTCGACGAGCTCGCGGATCTCGTCTCGGGTGATCGCCTGGGCGATATCTCCCTGTGCGTCGGGATCGAGCCAGATCTTGTTCTGACCGACGTCTAAGACGTCAGCAGCGAGTCGTTTCTGTGCGGAGAGATCAGTCATTCGTCTACCTCCACTTCCTCGTAGGTTGGGTTCAGCACGCGGATACCCTCGTCTTCGGCAACCTCTTCGATCCGCTCGCGTTTGCGAGCGCCGACCGAGGAGGCGATCCGAACGGCTTCACGAGCGCCGTCGACACCCTCGAGGTCGCCTGTGTTCTCGACGTAGACTTCCTCGAAACCGCTTGGGTGTTTGCCGCGGACGGATTCCGGGGTTCGGTAGCCGGCCTGGACTTTCGGGCCCTTGCCTTTGATCCCGCGTCGCTGTTTCGAGAGCTGTCCGCGCGGGCGACGCCAGGATTCCGGCGTCCGCTTCTTTTTGTGGTAGTCCTGTCGGTTGAACTGCGGTTTGCCGACCGCCTGTCGACGCTTGAGCAGTCGCTGTTCCTCGTCGCTCAGTTCGGGGGTCTTCTCGGTCAACCCGCGTGGGCGCAGTTCGGTTTCGACATCATCTTCTATGTCTGTCTCTTCTTCGCCATCCTCGTCTTCGATTTCGGCTTCCGTCTCCTCGGTAACCTCGAGGTCACCGACGTCGGCTTTGATACGGGCAGCCAGTGCGTTACCGATGCCCTCGGCCTCGGCCAGTTCGTCCTGGTCGGCCTCTTTGACGTCCGTAATCGATTCGAAGCCTGCCTCACGGAGTGCGTCGGCCTTACTTGGGCCAACGCCGCTTATCTCTTCGAGTTCTTGGGGTTCCTGTCCGTTCTCGTCATCTGCCATCTATCAGACACCTCCTTTGGCGGGTTTTTTGGTGATGTAGACCCCGTCCTGGAAGACGCGGGTGTCCTTGCCGCTGACTTTGGTCAACTGTTCGATGTCAGCAGCCGTCTGACCGACGTCCTCTTTGTTGGGTCCAGAGAGGGTGACGACTTCGTCGTCGACAGCAACGTCGGTCTCACCGTGGATCGTCGTTCGTCGCGGTGCCTTCTCGCCGAGGAAGTTCTCGATGACGACCTCGTCGCCGTCGACCCGAACCTGCATCGGGAAGTGCGAATAAAAGACCTCCATCGTGTACTCCCAGCCCTCGGTGACGCCGTGGAAGGCGTTTTTGACGTGGCTTTCGAAGGTTCCGATGGTCGCGTTGGTCTTTGCGTTCTCGTCGTCGCTTTCGATGACGACCTGTTCGTTCTCGACTTCGACGGTCACGTCGGGATACCAGAGACGCCGGGTGACGGTGCCTTCCGGTCCGTCGACGGTCACGTCGAGGTGGTCTTTTTCGACCGTTACGGTTTCGGGGATTTCCAGTTCAACTCGCATGGTTAGTAGACGTATGCGATAACCTGGCCGCCGATCCCTTCTTCGCGTGCCTCGTAGTGGCTCATGATGCCACTGCTCGTCGTGACGACGAGCGCGCCGAAGTCTCGAGCCGGGAGAAACCGTTTCTCCCATTTCTCGAACTCGTCGGCACCGGCACTATAGCGGGGCTTGACGGGTCCACACTGGTTGATCGCTCCTTTCAATTCGACCTCGAACTGGCCGGCTTTGCCGTCGTCGACGAACTCGAAGCCGTCGATGTACCCGCGGTCATAGAAGACCTCGAGTACCTGTCCGATCTCGTTCGAGGCGGGTCGTACCTCGTGGCTCAGTTTGCCCACGCTCTCGGCGTTGTCGATGCCTGAAAGCGCGTTGCTGAGTGGGTCGTTTCCAGTCATGTTATCGATACTTTTTGAATCCCATATCGCGGGCAATCTCGCGGAAACACTGTCGGCAGAGGTTAATGTCGTACTTGCCGACAAGTCCCTGCTTGCGGCCACAGCGCTGGCAGGCCTCGATCTGGCCGGTGCGCTTTGCGGCGTGTTCGCCCGTCTCGGTTGTCTCTGATTCACTCATCGTCGGATTCCTCTACAGTGACGTCGAACGTCTCCTCTAAGTACGCAACAGCGTCCTCAGGGGTCAGTCGGTGGTTCGACGGGATCGAGCGGCTGGCTTTGTCGCGTTTGGAGATGCGATAACCCGGACGCACCAGGTTGACGGTGACGTCCAGTCCGTAGATCCCGACGGTCGGGTCGTACTCCTGGCTTGGGAACTCGGTGTGTTCTTCGACACCGAAGCTGAAGTTGCCGGTGTCGTCGAACTGGGTGGCCGAGAGATCCGCAAGCGCCAGTGCCGTCTCGAGGAAGTCGTGGGCGTCCTCGCCACGGAGGGTGACCTTCGTACCGATCGGATCGCCCTGTCGGATGCCGAAGTCGGGTTCGGTTCGCTGGGCCTGTGTACGGACACTTTGCTGGTCGGTTACCTCCTCGATGATATCCTCGGCGTGGCCGAGTTCGCGACCACCACGACCGACGCCCATGTGGACGACGACCTTCTCGACGCGCGGTTTGCGCATCTCGTGGAACTCGCTGGATTCGGCGTCACTGCTCATTCGTCGTCACCTCCACTCGCGGCTTCACCGCTTGCCTTTCCCGACGACGAGTCGTCGCCCGTGAAATTCTCGTCGATGACGACGACGTACTCTTCGATCGTCTCGAACCCACCGTCTTCGGTGTCGACGGTGACGGTGTTCGAGCCGCTGCCGGGTGTGAC
>LFCJ01000825.1_pt1 | contig 20336 bp, 13 predicted proteins | sample 643141 | NCBI WGS metagenome assembly LFCJ01 (sample SAMN03766243, study PRJNA286221) | soda lake metagenome | biome: soda lake; feature: Kulunda steppe; material: water; isolation source: sample B1-Br-g2 brine of Lake Bitter-1 | place: Russia: Kulunda steppe | collected 2010-07
AACAAGTAAGGTAAAAAGAAGTTCTAACAACGCTATAACCTTCTAAAAGGATATAAAAGCCTCTTCACTAAATAGATACAATATATGTGCGGTATATTCGGATACAAAGGAGATGAACAGGCCTCAAGTATAGTACACAAAGGTCTAAAGAAATTAGAATACCGTGGTTACGACTCATCCGGAATCGCAGTAGTCTCAAATCCATCCGTAAAAGTAGAGAAAAAAGAAGGAAGAGTAGAAGAACTAAACCCGAAATTCAAAGGAAAAACAGGAATCGGACACACAAGATGGGCAACACACGGCGGAGTCAACGACAAAAACGCACATCCACATACATGCGATGAAGGAAAAATTGCAGTAGTACACAACGGAATAATAGAGAACAATCAACAGCTAAGAGAAGAGATAGGAGAACACAAATTTGACTCAGACACAGATACAGAAGTAATACCTCATCTACTCAAAAAATACCTTAAAATCCATGAAAACAGTATTCAAAAGGCCTTAGAAGCAACAGTTGAAAAACTAGAAGGAGCTTATGCATTTGCAGCAGTACTGGAATCTGGCGAAATGATAGCCTACCGGAAAGAATCACCACTAGTAGTAGGCCTGAAGGATGGAGAATACTTTATCTCATCAGACGTAAACCCATTCCTCGAACATACAAGAAAGGCGGTATTCCTAGAGGATGGAGAATACGTCATAATTGAAGAGGAACTGAAGCTTTTCAAGGAAGGCAGGGAAAAAGAGCCTGAAGTACAGGAAATTGAATGGGATGAAGAAGAGGCCTCGAAATCAGGTCACAACCATTTCATGCAAAAAGAAATCTTGGAACAGCCGGAAACAGTGAAAAGAGCTGTTTTCCAGGACAAAAGCGATGTTAAGGAATCAGTGGAAATGATTCAAAACAGTGACAGAGTCTTCTTAACTGCATGTGGCACCGCAAGCTTCGCAGCCGATCTAGGAGCCAAATACCTTAGAGAAGCAGGGATTGAAGCGTACTCTGAGCAAAGCCACGAGTTCGAGTACCAGGCCTCAAATTTGAAAGAGGATGATCTTGTAATAGCTGTAAGCCAGAGTGGGGAAACTGCTGACCTACTTTCAGCCCTGAAACATGTTGACTGCCCAGTACTTTCACTCGTAAACGTGGTTGGGTCAACGCTTGCACGCAACAGCAACCACAACATGTATGTCAACGCAGGCCCAGAGATAGGAGTCGCATCCACAAAAGCATTCACAGCCCAGCTAACAGTTCTCAAACTATTGTCGTTAACAATCCAGAGAAATCTTTCCGAAGCACGGAACTCTCTACTCGAAACCTCACAAAAAATCGAGCCAATGCTGAAAAAGAATGAACAGAAAATAAATGAAATAGCACAGTACATCTCAGAAAAAGACGACATCTACTTCATAGGAAGAAACAAAGGAAGAGAACTAGCCAAAGAAGCCAGCCTAAAACTAAAAGAACTCTCATACATTCACAGCGAGGCCTTCCCAGGAGGAGAATTCAAACACGGAACCCTATCACTCATAGAAGAAGGCGTACCAGTATTTGCATTCATGACCGATGACAAGTCAGCCATACTTTCAAACGCTATAGAAGCAGGATCAAGAGGCGCAGACCTAATCGGAATAGGAACAGAAAAAACAGACAACTTCAAACATTTCATAGAAATCCCAGAAGATGAAAACAGAGAAATACTGGAAATAATCCCGTTCCAGCTACTAGCATACGAAACATCAGTTTTGAAAGGAAACAATCCCGACAAGCCTAGAAACCTGGCAAAGAGTATAACTGTCAAATAGAAACAAATATATTATTTACTACTCAGTAACTAATTATGTCTATGGAGTTTCAAACAGGCCTGACTTCAGAACAGTTTAGTCCTGAATATGCACAGGAGAATCTTGATTATATGACGGAGGTAATTGGAGCCGTATCAAATGCCATAGGAGTCTCCAATGAAGAGTTTAATGTAAGAAACAGAGGACAGTTTATCGATATTTTAAAAGAAGATGGAGATATTGTCTATGAGCATCTTGGCCCTGCAGATGGCAGAGAGCTTCCAAGCCAAGGATACCTCTTTTCAACAAATAAATCTCCTTATCCTAACAGCATGGGTCAAGGAGAAGATGGCAAACTGCCTAAAAATGCCAAAACTATCAGCGATTTTATACAAGAGGTTGAGGCCTCAGGAAACCAAGAAATAATCGGTATTTCACAAGGAGAGTACAGCGAACCCAAATTTTCTATGGGTGGTTTTGCGCCTCCAAGGCCTAATATAGACGGTCATGTGGATTCAGGAGCAGTTAGTTTTGAGTATTTAGAAGGAGATGATTGGGATTCAAACTATGCAAGCGTCCAGCTGGAATTTGGGCCTAACACGTATCCATTCCTTGAACCTTCTCTACTATCTAGAATGAAACGAAGAATCTCAGATAAATCAGCTGAAGAAATAGAAAAAAGTAGAAGAATTACAGAAGAACCAGAACTAACTGGCTCGGTCGATACTAACATGGATTTTGAATCAGAGATATCCGAAGCATTACAAGACTTAGGATTTGAGACCGGGGTATAAAATTTCTAGATAAGTTTGACTTTAAAACTTCTATCCTCTAACTCAGCAGTAAACTCATCTCTCTCAGTCTCCGACCCACCGTAAGGCACAACCACACGAGGCTTAATCTTTACCGCCTCAAGAACAGATTTCTCATCCGCCTTAAGGAATGCCACATCAACTCTGCTCTCCAACCACTTCATATCCTTGTTATCTCCAGGCCTAGAAGAGTAGTAAAAACTGGTTGAACCCATCTTAAACCAGAACGAAAGCTCATCTCCTTCAAAACCTTTGATCATAACACCGAAAATATCAACGATCTCACCAGGATTCAAAGGCTCAAAATCACCTGGAGGATTCAAACCTTCCTTTCCTACAATTACTTCACCAGAACTTATCTTACTTGAACTCAATAACTTGATATCAGAGTCTTGTTTAAAGTTAACTCCAACTGAGAAACCATCGTCATTGATCAGGAAAGAATCATTCTCTCTACTGATCTCAAAGCCCTCCCACTCCATAAACAGTAGAAGAGCTGAAAATTCTTTTATCTGTAACCATACACCTTAACTATTTGATTAATAAAGCTAAAGGCCTCCAGTTACTTTTAGATGCCTCTAATGCGGGGGTAGCCAAGTGGTCAAAGGCGCTGGCTTTAGGAGCCAGTCGGGTAGCCGTTCGCAAGTTCGAATCTTGTCCCCCGCACAAATACGTTTACTCATGTGCGGCACCGATTCGCGGTGTTTAAAGTGGTCAACCAGAAGTTCTGAAGTATCTGAAATGTGAAAACAAAAAATGACAGAAGACCACCACCATTACAAACAACGGCTTGAGACAGCAGTCGCAAACATTCAAAACTCAGATAAGATCCGAGAGGAAAACAAAGAACTGGTTGTAGACTTCGGAAACTGGCTTGCCTTAAGAAGCATCAGTTACGGAAGACAGTACCGCTACATCTCATCACTGAAACAGATTATAGAACACAACGACTTCCGACTCGACAACCTGAAAGAAGACGATGAATCCAAGAAAAAGATTCACACCATACTAGGCCAGGTCGAGAAAAGCGAGTACTACAGTAAAGAATACTCCATGAAGACCAAAATGGAGTACAAGTCAGCGATCAAAAGACTCCTCGAGTTCCAGGAACTAACTTCTAATCCGGAAGAGTCACCGCTACTGCCTAAAGGATTCAAGGCCTATGTACCAGAGAAAGACAAAGAAAGGACTGATCCGAAGGACTTACCGACTCCTAGCGATGTATCTAAGTTAGCTAGGAAGATGGAGGTAGACAGTATAGGCCTGACATCAACTCGAGATCCAACCATTCTACTGACACTTTGGGATACCGGTTCCCGTATAGGCGAGTGCCTGAATATCAAGGTCGGAGGAGTCACTGTCAGAGACCAATCGGTTATCCTCAGAGTACCGGGGAACAAGGAAAGCCCTGACAGAGATGTACCATGTACCATCGCTGCGCCCATGATCAAGTTCTGGTTGGAAAACGGTCACCCCGACCCAGACAATCCGGACGCCTACCTGTTCTGCAACTTGAAAAACAACAAACCTGAGAAACCGGTCAGCTACAGAAGCTACAGCGAGAAAGTTAGAAGAGTCGCCAACAAAACAGACCTTAACTGTAAACTGGAAGGAGAAACCAACCACATCTGGAGAAAAGGCCGGATATCCTACCTCAAAAAAGCAGATATCATGAACGAAACCATGATCGACAAACGAGTAGGCCATGTCCAGGGAAGTGAACAGACACGGGTCTACACCCGTATCAATGATGAACAAGCAGGAAACGCGTACCTCTCCGGATATGGGATCGAGGAAGAAGTAACAGATAAAGTAGAAGAAGACCTTCTACCACTACCATGCAGTTGTGGGACTACTAATTCAGGGCACAGAAAAAGCTGCAGAAAATGCGGGAAAGTCTTGGATGAAGAAAACTACATAGAAGGGGTGAAGACGCAGGAACAGATTATAGGCCTGGAACAAGAAGCCCAAGAAGTTCAGGAAAGGTTGATGGAAAAACAGTCTCCATTGACTGATGAAAGTATTAATCAGGAGGCCCGAGAGCTTGTAGCTGAGGAGTATAACTTGAATCCAGAAGACTTGGAGTTAGGCTCTTCAGCCTAACTCTCTATTTCCTTAATATCTTTTCTTCTGAAATCAGGTACTTCTCCATTTTCCAGTTCTATCGTATACATGAAGTTGTCTTTTGGGTTTCCTGTTACTGAGGCAGCATCATCGAATTCAATGTTAATAATTTCTCCTTTTTTGCCATGAAGGTTCATGTCTGGGTCAATTTCATCGATTATGATTTTGACCTCATCTCCTTTCTGAAAGGCCTGAGAATTTCCATCAGTCATAATTGATACATAAGGTGCCAATGTTAAACACTTTTAGTCTATAAGTCATTAGCTTCTTATTGATTGATCGACAACTTATATTCGTAGGCATAATGATATCTGATTTACATGCTTCTGATATTATGTTTGAAGAATTATTTTTCTTCGACCCAGAGGATAAGGCTTTCTGCCGCCAATTCTGTAGGAAAAGAAATATAGATTTTCTACCTGTAGAAGGTGAGGAAAAGTTAATGGAATTGAATGGCTCAGTTTTTGAAGAAAGATCTCTTGAGCCTAATTTAAGATTTGATCCAAATTCAACTCTACTAAATAATGAATTAGTAGGTCCTTTCAATCAGAAACCCACTAGATTTGCGTTTAAAGATGGAGAGTTCAAAGGAGTTTTACATTTCAGCGATTATAATAATTCAGTAGTCTACAAAGAAGCATATGAGACGCTATATTTTGTAGAGCAAAAACTAAGGTATATCTTAGAAAATAACCATTTAGAAAAGGAAGTAAAAGATAGGTTTGAAGATGACGAACACTTTGCACCTCTTAGTAAGTCAAAATTAAGAGATGTGCTTGAAAAGTCATTCAAATTTTCAGATGAATTTGAAGTAAGTTTTTTCCATCAGGAAGACCAAGAAGTTATATCGGATATAGTAGATTTTAGGAATAGAGTGATGCATGCCAAAGAATTTGTATCTTTGACGGAAGAATCAAAGATAAATATGCACTATGATCGAGAATCATTTTTCAAGTTTGTAGATACTACTAGAAAACTAGAAAAACTATATTCTGAGCTAGATCACAAAATTGATTGTTATCCTAGAGACACAGTTGCCTTCACGCGATTGACCTAATCCAAATGAGGTACAGGTTTAGAATTCTCTCATCTTTTCTGTGTTCCAGGCCTGTAAATCTACGTAATCTAACTCATTGTAAATTTCTTTTGAATGTACTTTATCTGTGATGATTATGCCATTGAGCTCTACATTGTTTTCTAAGTAATCGCTTTCTTTCCCAAATTTCAGGTATTCAAATAGTTCTTTGAGGCCTGTTGAGAAAGTTGATTCTTTATCAGTGTATTTTACTTCTCCTATAATAACTTTAGAGAGATTCCTTTCCTTGCCTTTTTTGTCGTAAAATTCCACTATTATATCCGGCCTTCCCCGGTAGAGATCCTGATTTGAATTTCTTCCAAGCAGAGCATCCAGGGTTTCTTTATGGTCTTCAAGCGCTTCTGCATATCGTTTCAAATACTGTTGAGCGTTGTCGTTGTTATCTCCAAGGATTCTACTCAAGTTTTCTGGTGGTTCTTCTCTGAAAGTTAGGTTACCTTGCTCGTTATGGTATACCTTTATTTCTTGTTCTTCGTTCTCCATAACGGCTATAGCAGAGCTTTCTGTAACTATTGGCTGATATTTAAGTTGATTTTCGGCTCGAAGTTTCTTTATTAACTTAAATACTGAGTAAAGTTCGAATAAGGTTTCTATTTGTTTAGGAACAACTAAGGTTTCATCTAGAAGACTGCTTACGTCTTCCTCACTGAAATCATTTTCTTGTAATTTCTTATACTTTATATATAGGTTGTAGGCATCTTGATAGTGTTCCTGCCGTGATTTTCTTGCTGCTTCAAGCTCCTTGCCAGTTAATTTTATGGATTTATGATTTTTTATTCGTTTGATATGTATATTCTTCCTGAATATCTGCTGTAAATCATCTATATTTTGATCGCTCCAACTTTCCTTGCGCCAACTGTACTCTATTTTCTCTAAATCCTCAGTTAATGTTTCGTAAATAATTCCAAGCACTTTCTTCAAAACCAGGTTTTCAGGTATATTGTACTCTATCTCTGGATTTTTAGTTACAAATAGAGACTTATCTCTGTAATTTTGTGAGTATCTTGTTTTCAGCGTTTTATTCCAGTCTATTCTTCCACTGATCTCGCCTCTACTAATTCGGTCCTGTCTGTCGCTCTCAGTCTTAATCCTCCTTATCCTTTCAGGTAATTTTTTAGTGAATTCTGTTACCTCTTCAGAAAGCACAAAATGGATTGTTTTCAACCGATCGAAATCTTCTATATCAAGGCCTTCAAAGTCAAGGGATTCATTCAGTTGATTCTCATTGATCTTCCCTGACTTCAAGTAAGTAGATAGTTCTTCACAGGTTTCTTCAACAAGATCCTGTGCTGGAGTCTTACTCATAGTTTAATCTTCGAATTTTATGCCGAAGAAGCTCTCAGCCTTAGATTTTAGGGTTCCTTCACTGATGTTAATAGAGATACCATCTTTCTCCTGATTCAAAGATGTGATAAACTTTTTCTGCTTCTCAGGTCTTAAACCTTCCATCTGTGGATATATAAGTGAAACAATTGCAGACTCTAATCCATTTTCTTCTTCGTAGTTAGAGAGGTATGTTGCTATATCTTTGATTATGCTTGGACCAATTTCCTGATACTGGCTTACTTTATACCATAGCAGTGCAAGCTCTTCCTTATTCACTTTTTCTTCATCTATATCACCCCATTTAGTGAAGTAGTCATCCAGAATATTATGTTTCAGTATCCCTTCGTCATTGGTTAAGTCCGGTATCCCTATATGGATCTGATTAAACCGGCGCATAAACGCATAGCTCATTTCATATAGAGAAGCCTTATCCAAGGTATTCATCGTAGCTATTAATCTCCAGGAACTGGCGACAGGATACACATCCTTATTTTCAGAAACCTTCTCTATCTGCTCCTCATCAACATCTGCCATATTTTCGATTCTAATGTTTTGACTTCTCTCGTATGGTAGTTCTACTGAATCTCCTGAAAGAACTGAGAACAACTGTCCAAATGCCTTATCGATATCAGAGCGGTTAATTTCATCAATCACTAACCAATTATTAGTTACTTCTCCACTGTCTTTTCTGAAACACTTGAGGAACTGTCCTGGCTTAAATTCAAGCTGATCAGAATTAGAAGGCATGTAACCGCCTATCGTGTCAAAAGCCGTCCAATCTGCCGTAGCAGTAGTAAAAATACTATCCTCAACCTGTTCATGCTCATTGCTTACCTGTACTGCAATACTCTTAGCCAACTTAGTCTTACCCGTGCCTGGAGGCCCCGTAAAAATAATATTCTTACCTGAGTTCAAAGACGCATTAATCTCGGCTTTTAGATTAATCTTTTCCTCAAAGTATAGGTTATCCGGAATGCTTACATTAAATTTAGGAGTATTAGAGTATTTTTTCAGAAGCTTTGAGTTCCCGTCTACCTTAGGTTCCTCTAATGCAAGTATAGTTTCGTACTCGTTTTCATTGAGCTTGAATATACTACCTTGGGCTGTGTTTCTTAGTGGTTCGCTGTCTTCTAGAGCCGGTATTTCATTAAGATCACTCCAAGTTATTTCTCCATTTATTTTTCTCTTATACTGGAGTGTTATGCCTTCTACAGGTTTATCATATCCTTCAGTCTCTTCTTTGTGAAGACTTTCACTTACCTCTCCAACTGCAACTACCTGCTTAACAGGTGTTGATTCATAGAAAACTACTTTATCTCCTTCAGAAGCAGACTGAAAGTTACTAAAGATTCTGCACTTGCTTCCCGAAGGGAGATATCCAGGATAGAATTTAGTATTGTTTTCTTCTAAGGAAGAAGCCTCCCATATAGAAGGATTAGCAGTAACCCAGTAATAAGCATCGTTTATAGTTATTTTGCCATTTATTATACTTTTTGCTGCTTTTTCTGTTAATAGTTTTAGATAGCCTTGAGCTTTCGTACCATCCTCGGTATAAGCATAGTACTTATCAACTTCAGATCTGCCATCTTCCAGAACATTACTGAAATCAGAAATAGATCTTGGTTCATCAAATCTATTGATATCAACTTCCAAATGGAACTTTTTCTCACCGTCTCTCTCAATGATTTCAGGAGATTTTTCTACCTCTGAGTATCCAACAAACTCCTGAGCAATGTAATGTAAAACAACATCTCCCTTTTCCAACATATTCAAGTCATGAGTATGCAAATATCGGCCATCATAACCTCCTGAATTCTCAGTATAAGATGCTTCTAAGTAACCTTCTTCAAATTGTTCAGGCTTATCATTATGGCTTACAACAAAGTATCTAATAGTTGAAACTTCTTCCCACTTATCTTCAACATAATTCTTTATTTTATCACGGAATTTCCTGTAAGTAGGATTTAGTCTTAACGTATTACCATTTTTTTCGAATATAGAGTACTTATCCTGTTTGAATGCTTTCTCCCTGTAACGTATGTAACTACTCTTTTTCCCAGGTAAAGTTTCACTGTACTCGCTGCTCACAGCTTGTTTCAATTCCTCACTAGTGATCTCGTCCTTATTTAATCCTAAGAACACCTTTATTCCAAAAACACGAGTATAACTCTGCTTAGCATTATCAAAGATTTGATCTATCTCATTTTTAATTTCTTGAAATATCTCATCATCTTTTTTATCTCTATAATTACTGTGGAACCACACTAAGTCCTGGAAATGCCACAAATTTTTATCTTCAATTTCTATATTCTTCAGTACTTCTTTTGCTGTCTCATTCACTTCTAAATAATGTTTTACACGGTTATTAGAACTAAAACCGTGCTCTAGTTCTAATCCGTATGCATTGAAGAAATCTCTATACTCATTATGCTTATAATAAACATATTTTTGAGGGTAGAGAGACGCCAGGAAAAATGAAACAACTCTTCTATTTAAATTCTCATCTTGAGATCTATAAAAGAAATCAAAAAAACTTTCTATCCTATCTTCAACATCTTTATCCTCATTTAGTAGCTCTTTGAAAGCCTCCGAAGATCTTTCAGGATTTTCTTCAAACACAGTTTCTAAATGGTCTTTAGCACGCCAATAAAGCAAATTTTTATTATCAGAAATAGCTTTTTCCAAAGCTTCCAAAAAATCTAAACCAGTCTTCTCCTTAACACTCGGCCACTCATTCTGAAAACGCTTAACATGCTCCCATTTATACTCTTCAGGTTCGTGACGACTTGAACTATAGAACTCTTCATAATCAGAAATAAGTTCAGCCAGTTTAGATGACTGCTCAGTTATCTGATTCCATAAACCAAGATTTCTTTGATTTGCATCGTGGCTGCTGTTTCCTTCAAAACCAGATTCTTCATATGTTGAACCAATTTCACCTTCAGAGACCAATTTGAAAGACCATCCCTTATAGCCATCTCCAAACTTTCTGCGGATAATATCGGCATATTCTGAGGAGAGGAACCGCTTAGGATCTTTGTGAATAGTATTTGTTGATGCTACAAAACCTCTGTAAAGCTCATCATTAGCATCATCAGGAATATCATCCACGATACTTTCTAGAATTTCCTCAGAACTGAAAAACTCAGTTTCATTCAAATCATCATTTCTATGAAGCTTTTCAAGAGAATCAGCAATCTTACGAGCAGATATAGATGACATAAATATTAAATTATGCTACAGAATTAAGTTTCCTTTGATAACTTCCTGTTTGAGATAACTATTAAAATTGTTCGCCGAGGTATTATTTTTATGGATTCTCTAGATCAGACACAGAAACGAAAAAGAGTTCAGGAACTTCTTGAAGAAATGGATTCTCCCGAAAAAGTCTACAAGTTATTTGAGGAAACAGGATATGAAAACTTTACTAAGGATCCAAGCTATAGGAGACGTCTAGAGGACCTCAATCTGAAGGAGAAAGCCAAAGAGAAAATACAGGAAATATACACCATACTTGATTACGAAGGCGACATTACGGTACTACTAATTGAGACGAATACGCTTTCAAAAGGCCATGTAAGATATGTGGCAGAACGTCTTTCTAGAAGATTCGATTACATACTGCCAATATTTACTACAGACTACAGAAAATATCAGTTCATCTACCCTAATATAGAAGAAGAGGTCCCTGGGAAGACAGAAACCAAGATAACCACGCTGGAAGTAGACAAAGAAAATGTATTCTACTCGGACGCTGACGCCTTAAGTAAGATCTGGCTAGAAGACGAAAGAAATTCATTCATACTCTGGGACCAGTGGGAAAAGGCTTTCAGCATCGATAAAGTAACGAAACAATTCTTCGAAGACTACCAGGAACAGTTCTTCCACATCAGGGAAAAAGTACTGGAACAGATCGACGACGTTCACGATGCGCATGAATTCACATTACAGTTCATGAACCGTATGATGTTCGTCTATTTCGTCGACAAAAAAGGATGGCTCGAAGGAGAAGAAGGTGAATCATATATTCAATGGCTCTGGGACAAATACAGACAACAAGGAGGCCTACAAGAAGACTCTGAAGATGAATTCTACGATGAATGGCTAACCGAATTATTCCACAAAGCCTTCAACAACAAATTCAGAGGCAACTCGGAACTACCAGAACAAGTCAACAACTCCTTTAATAGAGCGCCTTATTTGAACGGAGGCCTATTCAGAGAAAACTCCTTGACAAAACTAGATGTCGAACTTGATGACACAATAATCGAAGACATAATCCATGACTTCTTTGAACGGTATAACTTCACAATCAAAGAGGACAGCCCGGTCGACAAAGAAGTAGCAGTAGACCCACAAATGATAGGATACGTCTACGAATCACTCTCCAATGTAGCAGAACAGTTAGAAGACCTGGATAAAGACTCAAGAAAAGAATTCGGCATATTCTACACGCCAAAAGAAGAAGTCTACTTCATGGTAAGAAGATCCCTAGTAGAATATCTAAACAACAACACTGATGTATCCAAGCATAAAATTTACAAGCTCGTATTTGCAGAAAGCGATAAAGAAAAAGACGATGCACGAGATGAGATTTCTTCAGGAGAGTTCAACACTATAACCAGAACACTTCGACAGATGGATGCAGTAGACCCTGCATGCGGATCAGGAGCATTTCTCGTAGGAATAATAGATGTAATTGCTGAAATCTACAGGATAGCAGAAGGCAAAGACAAAAGACAATTCGATATGTTTGAAACCAAGAAAAAAATCATACAGGAATCAATCTACGGGGTAGATGTCAAAGATTGGGCTATAAATGCTTCAGAACTAAGGCTTTTCCTGCAGCTGCTTATAGAGACAGATGTAGATAAAGAAAAGATTCAACAAGATGCACTTTTACCAAATCTACGCGCAAATCTCCGTGTAGGGGACTCTCTCGTTCAGGACATTGACGGAATGTTTTTTGACCTTAGAAGAAGTCAATTATCTGTAGACTCAAAAACCTGGATGGATGAAATAAAGAAAGAAAAGAGCTACTTCTTTGACAGCAGAAGCAAATCCAAATACAACAACATTGGAGACATCAAAGGAGACGAAATTAGGTTCTTCCAACAAGTAATTGAGGACAAAATACATGAATTGGAAGAAAAACTAGATGATGGAGATGCAAAACAGCAGACATTGAATGGAGAGACTAGAGAACCTTCTGGCAACGAGAAAAGACAGATAACACGAAAAAAGAAAAAAACTAAAGAAAGAATTGAGAAGCTAGAAGACTTGAAAAAGGAAGTAACTCGTACACAGGAGAAAATGCCTTTGATCTGGGAAGTAGCCTTTGCAGAAGTATTCAACACAGAAAGAAAAGAAGACAGCGGCTTCGACCTGCTAATCGGCAACCCGCCATATGTACGGCAGGAAGACATAGCACCACCAAACATGGATCCAGATAATGTTACGAAACAGGACAAGAAGGACTATAAGAACAAGTTAATCGAATCTGTTCAGAAAAGAATGCCGCAGGTTGAAAAAATAAGTAAGAGAAGCGACCTGTACATCTACTTCTACTTCCACGGCCTCTCACTCATCAACGACGATGGAACATTTGCATTCATCACATCCAACTCCTGGCTCGACGTAGGATACGGAAAAGAACTCCAAAAATTCCTCTGCAAACATGTACCAATCAAAGGAATCTACAACAACAAAAACAACAGAAGCTTCGAACACGCCGACGTCAACACAGTAATATCAGTATTCGGAGCACCAAACTTCGAAACCAAAAGTTTCGGAGACTGGGAAATTGATACAGACAAATGGCCAGAAACAGACCACAACGCACAATTCATCACATTCAAGAAGCCGTACAGAGAAGCAGTCAATGCAGAAAACATGATCGCCCTGGAAAACAATCAGCATTACGAAAAAGAGATCCAACTCGACCGCTCAAGCTTCCAACTCTACAACACCCAAGATCTCCGCTCAGTCCAAATCACACAAGGCAACCTACTTGAAGACGGCTGGCAATACCCAGAAAACTTTGACGGCGAGGCCTTCACTAAAGGCAAATATGACGGAAACAAGTGGGGTGGTAAATTTCTCAGAGCTCCTGACATATACTTTACAGTAATGAGAAAAGGAGCGGAAAAACTTTCAGAGCTCGGAAATATTGCAGAGGTCAAGTTTGGAATAAAGACTGGTGCTAACAAGTTCTTCTATGTGTATGATGTTACAGAGGAAGAAATTTCTCCATCTCAGATTGAAAACTTCTCGGGCGATCTAGAAGACCTGGATTTCGAAAAATACAGAGTTGTAGAGTCAGGCCTGATAGATGAAGATTACTTTATAGTAGAGGAAAAGTACCTTAGAGATGTAGCGAGAAGTCCTCGAGAGTTGGACAACTATAGAGTTGAGAATAATAAATTGGAGTACAGACTATTCTACCCAGATGAAGATGCTAAAGAGTCCGAATATGCTTCTGACTACATTGAGTTTGGAGAATCTGAAGGAGAACATGAGAAATCAACAACTTCTTCTCGGAATCCTTGGTATGTTCTCCCAGATCAAGAGATTTCTGAAAATCTCTCGATGATGAGTATGAATGACCGTCATCCATTCTGGAAAAATGAAGAAGTTTTAGCAGATGCTCGACTATATACGATAAACAGCGATAAAGGAGATTTAAGCAACTCTCTCAACACAACTCTGACGCCATTATTTATTGAGCTATACGGAAGAGGGAATCTAGGACAGGGAGCTCTTGATTTCAAGGTGTATGAGACTGAGATGATTCAAACGACGAAACCTGAGGTTCTTCCCGACGAGTTTATAATGGAAGAGCGTGAGATAAAATCCATTTTTGAGGAGATTGGTTTGGAGAGGAATAAGCCTATTCGTGTGCAGGAGCCGAGTCCTTTGCCTGATAGGAAGGAGTTGGATGATATTGTGTTTGATGCGTTGGGGCTTTCCGAGAGTGAGAGGAAGGAGGTTTACTGGAGTGTTGCCGAGTTGGTGAAGGCCCGGCTGGATAAAGCGGAGAGTGTCTGAATTTTTAGACATCCATGTCGTATTCTTTTTCTTTTGCTCTCTGTATTTCTTCTTCCTTGACTAGTTCTGCTCCTGACATGTGTCCGTAGTTATCCGCAATATTTTTGACATCTTCAAGGACTGAACTTTCTCCAAAACTAATCTTCTTTTTGTGTTTTCGGACAGAATCGATGAAAGTTTCTCCTTTCTTTTTCAGGACATATATGTGTTTTTGGTCTGTAGAGTAGATAGTGGAGGCCAATATGTCAAGTATTGAACATTTAACTATTCTCGCCGGAGTTTGATCTATTTAGGAACTCGTATTCCATATATAGTGTGAAAATTCTAAAAGTGTAATCTGTGAGTTCACACTTTGGTATAAAAGTGTTAGTTGACAAATTACACTTTATGCGAAAAGTGTTAGTTGAGGTTTAACAGAAAATGGATGAATCAAAATTACTTTCGGGCTTGTATAGCATTAATAGATGGTGGGACGGAGATGATGTCCCTGAATCTATAAAAAAAGCAGATTACAAGAGGAGAGATTTTCATACTATTAAGAAAAAGGTTTGTAACAGCGATAGGCCTATTATACCTATTTATGGTCCTAGGCAGGTTGGTAAGACTACTGTTTCCGGCCAATTGATTGAGTATCTTCTCGATAATGAAGTTGAAAGTCCTGAGCAGATTCTTTACTTTTCCTTGGATATGGCAAGTATTTCTTCGGATATGGAGAACATCATTGAGGATGCTTTGACTTTGTATGAGGAGAATGTCTTGGGTGAGTCGTTTGAAACTACTGATAAGCAGGTCTACGTTTTCATTGATGAGATTCAGAAGGCTCCTAATTGGCCTGACAAGTTGAAGCATTTCGAAGGAACTTATTCTAACCTCAAGTTTGTCATTACCGGTTCGATTAGTACCTTGATTGACGAAGATGCTCGTGAAACATTAGTTGGCCGTTTGGATTCCTATCTTTTGCTTCCTGTAAAGTATATTGAATATGTTGGTAGGAGAAAAATATTGAGTGAGAATAATGAACTTAATCTCTCAAGAGATCTTAAGAAGTCTCTGAAGAAAGATGCTATGGGAGATAACAGGTCTTTCTATCATACATCTCAGAGAGTTAAGGCGAAGCTTGAGTCTAAGAAGCCAGAACTAATGAAGGCAAAAGATGAATACTTGTTGAAAGGTGGCTATCCAGGAATAATGGACAAGGATTATGCTGATGTGTTTGGAATGCTTGATGAAGACCTTCAGAATACTCTTTCAGATATAAAACGCGTTTATGGCGTGAACAGCGAACAGAAATTGCTTAAGCTCTTAGAGATTGTAGCTTATTCCTCTGGAAACAGTCTTAATATTCAGAATATTTCCGAAAAGACAGGAATGAGTAGGAATACTGTCTATGAGTACCTTGATCATTTGGAGAATTTCTTCCTTATTGATCGTTCCGAGAAGTTTTCGCGCACACCGCTCAAAAATTACAACAAAAAGAAGTTCTATATCCTGGATCCTGGTATTCTCAACACATTGAACAACACGTTAAGTGAAAGAACACTTGATAATAGCCAGGAAATGGGCAAAGTTGTCCAGACGACAGCCTACACAATGAGTAAGAGGCTACAGTTCTACTTATCTGATTACCAGAATGCTGAGGTCCACTTTAGAGATAAGAATGGTGAAATCGATCTACTGATGGCATCTCCAAGATATGAGATACCTGTAGAGGTGAAGAACGGAGACCCAAGAGGAAAGAATCTGAAAGGTCTCAGAAACTTTGTTGAAAACTCTGATAAAGCAGAATTTGGCATAGCACTGAATAACTCTGATGTTCTGGAAAAAGAGGACGATGGCGAGATCATCCACTTCCCACTCTGGCTATATCTATTCATGATATAAAATTCTCAAAGTAGGAATAGTTTACATGTTCTCTGAAGAAGAGCTAAATGGCTTAATTATTTGCTTTCTTATTTATGCGACAAGATGAAGCGAATCTTGGCTTTACGTATTAGAGGCCTCAAATTTTCAGTAATATACATAATAGAGTCATCACATTTCAGATAGCACTTTATTGGTTTTCAAATCCTTGACTTGGTCTATTCTAAAGGATAGAACTTTAATTATTTTGGATCATAGCTGTATATAGTTGATAACCTGTGAAGAAACCTATGAAGAACCGTGAGATAATTGACAATAGCGAAGGTCGCAAACTGGTAACTTTTCTGAAGAATAAGCTTGAAGAGAATAAAGACGGTTTCGATGTTGCGACTGCGTTCTTCAATATTGAGGCCTTCTCCATGGTGAAAGATGAACTGGAAGGAGTTGAAAGATTCAGACTTCTACTTGGAAAATCTCCGGAATTTGATAACGACAGAACTTTAGGGGATGAGATCCGTGACTATATGGAAAGTGATGTTGAAGGCCTTGAGTTTTCCAGAGAAAACCTTGAGTCGGTTGAAGAGTTGATCGAATTTCTGGATCAAGATAAAGTCGAAGTAAGACTTTACAAAAAGAATTTTCTCCATGGTAAAGCCTATATTTGGGATGATGAGGTTTTCATAGGATCATCCAATTTTACTGCCGCAGGTTTAACAACTAATAATGAGTTAAATGGCATTTTCAAGACTCCTTCCAAAGCTGAACACACCAGGGAAGAGTGGTTCGAGAAGTTCTGGGAAGATGCAGACCCATTCAATGAGGCCTTAAAAGACCTGCTTGAGGAATCTCGTTTCGGATCCAAAGAGTACAGTCCTTATCAAGTCTTCATGAAGACGCTTTATGAATATCAGAGGGAGGATTTAACTCAAGATCTAGACTCTGAGGGTCGCCAAGATTCTGAAATTGATTTGACTGAGTTTCAGGAAGATGCTGTTAAGCGCGTTTTCACCCGTATGAGGAAATACGGCGGCTGCATGGTTGCAGATTCTGTAGGCCTCGGTAAGACATATATCGCTAAACGAATGATCGAAGAGTTCGGTTCTATGCGGAAAAAGAATTACTTGATTGTCTCTCCTGCTTCTCTGGAAGATATGTGGGAAAAAGAAATGAAGGATTTGAATATGAGTGAAAATATTCTTACTCAAGAGGCTGTTGCCCGAGATAACTGGGAGAGAAAAGCTGAGAAAGCAACAGGTGGAAATCTTGAAGATGTTGAACTTGTAGTTGTGGATGAAAGCCATAATTTCCGGAACCCAAAGTCTAATCGGTGGGAGCATTTATTTACTATACTTGACGAGAAGATCAAAGGAGATGGCAACAAACCCTATGTACTTTTCCTAACTGCAACACCTATCAATAACTCCATCTGGGATCTCTACTGGCAGTTAATGCTTATGCTTGAGCACAACCGTGCAGCTTTCATCAAAGAAGGCATCACAGATCTGTATGATAAGTTCCAAAAAGTTGAGGATGCTGGAGATCCAACACTGCTCAATGACGTTCTTAATGAGATATCTGTCAGAAGAACAAGAGAATACATTGTTGAAAATTATCCTGAATCCAGTTATACTGATGACGAAGGTAATGAGAAGACTTTGAACTTCCCAGACAGAGAACTTGATTCTATATCTTATGCCCTAGATGATTCCTATCAAGGTTACTTCAAGGAGATCTCACAGAAGATTAAGGAAGATTTGACTATGGCTTATTACCGTCAGCTCGACTACAAAGACAAGAAAGAGCTTACACAGGATGAAGAAATGGAGAAAGGCCGAATGAAAGGTATGCAGGGAATCTTTGAAACACTTCTTCTTAAGAGGCTTGAGAGCAGCGTAGGGGCTTTCAAGGAAAGTATAGATAGCCACATAGAGTTCCTGGAAGAAACAGAAAGATACTTAGATAAGGGGAAGATTCTATCGAAAAGTGGGTATAACAAGTATACATTGAAAGATCAGCAAGATGATATATCTGAAGAAAAATATAGCGGAGAGTTCAAAGACGCTGATTTAGATGAATATAATACAGAAGATTTGAAGTCTGATATTCAGAAAGATATTGAAGTCTTCAGGGAGATTAAGAATTTAATAAAGGACATCGGTTATGAAGAAGATGCTAAGATTCAGAAGTTAGAGGAAGAGCTTTATCAGATGACCAGAGATGACCAGATTGTTGTTTTCGCATTTTATTCAGATACCATTGAGTATATCTATGATTGTCTCTCTAATTCAGATAGACTATCTGATAAGCGTGTCGAAATGATTACTGGGGATTCGTCGACCGATGAGCGAGAGGAGAAGATCGAGGCCTATAGAGAAGGAGATATTGATATTATCCTGAGTACGGATGTTCTTTCAGAAGGACAGAACCTTCAAAAGGCTAAACATTTGATTAACTATGATCTACACTGGAATCCTACAAGGATGATTCAGAGAGCTGGCAGGATTGACAGAATTGGTACTCCACACAATACAATAGTTATTCACAACTTCTTCCCTTCTGATGAGCTTGAGGAGCTTCTGAAACTTGTCCAAGTACTGGAAGATAAGATTTCAGATATAGATGATGCTTTGGGGATGGATCAGAAAGTTTTAGATGAGGATATTAATCCTAAGGTCTTCGGTACTACGAGTTCTTTAGATGGAGATACTCTGAAGCGGATAAGAGAGAATGATAATTCGGTTATAGATGAGCTCTCGGAGGATACTTTAGGTGGCGGTGAAGGTTTTTGGCAACCTATAAAGAGGTATATGGATGATAAAGCTCGCGAAGAATTAGAGAAAATTCCTGACGGCATCTATAGTGGACATAAAGAAGATGCTAGAGGAATTTTCTTCTACTATCAGTATGGTGAAGATTTCCATTACTGGTATTTCTGTGACCTAGAGAATAATCAGTTGATAGAGAATAAATCTGAGATACTTGACATAATATCTGCTGATAAAGAGACAGAGCGTAAAATACCTGATGAGCTATTTGACAAGGTATACAACCAGAGCGATAGAGTTAGAGATGAGATAGAAACTGCTTACAAACAAATAGAGCAATCATCTTCAGATGACAGTAAAAGTAAATGGGACAATCAAAGATCAAAAAAGTTCCTTGTAACTTTGGATAATAGTCTCAAAACCAACATTGCAGATCATATGAAAAGATATAGAGATGATGAAGAATCAGCAGAACAGATAAAGAAAATTAGAGATAAATTAAGGAAAATAACGCTAACAAAATCGAGGACCTCTGATATCCGATCTCTATGGAGAAAGTACCGAGGTGAGCGAGGTCATGGAGACTGGAAAAAACTAGCAGATGACCTAGAAGAAATTCTTGAAGATAAATCTGAATCAGATGTCACTGAACTAGAAGAATATGATGGGGAAAAATTGAGCCTCATAACGGTAGAGTTCATTTCTTGAACTAGATCTATCAGTCAATATCTCTTTCCTTACAATAAATTCTTAACACTTCAAAACAAATGGCAGATTATGAGCTTACTCCTGAAACAGAGAAATCTTCTTCCAGAAGAGAGCTCTATAGTTGCAGAAATAATAGATGAAAATGGAGGGAAAATTTCTAGATAAGAGCTGGAAGAATCAGTCAGAAATCACGAAAAAGTAGGCCTAGACGAGATTGATAATACCTTTCGTTTACTGAGAATGACTGATAATTTGAAGATTGAAGATGAGAAAGCAGTGCTCACTCCTCTAGAATTCTATGAGAACGAAGGACCAGTGACTAATACCGTAGTTCACAGCTTCAAGGAATGGCGTAAAGAGGCCTAGAAAGCAAATATGGGGACTATAGCAGAAATTTGGAGCGAATAATTTGATCAAACCAGAAAGGAATCATTGATTGAGCTTCTTACACGAGGAGAGATAGCAGAAAATTTCAGTCAAATATTTGTAATAAGCCATATTGAAGATTTAAAAGAGGAATTTGATCAGCATATCAAGATGGAAGATGGTAGAATTAAACAGAAAAAGTTAGAGGCCTGATCAATCGCTATATTTCCTTAGTGTAGAAAATCTTAGTCTTAACCTCTTTCTCTTCAAATATTCTCTTTATTCCGTTTTCATAGATTTCAAGCTGTTTCTCATATTCTTCATGATTCTCTCGAGTTAGATCGGTCTTCCAGTCAATTATCTCCACTCTATTCTCAGTGATGTGAAGCAGATCGATTTTTCCACTGTAGAGAATTTTTCTATCTCCGCCTTCTTCAGGAATATTGA
>LFCJ01000826.1_pt1 | contig 20295 bp, 26 predicted proteins | sample 643141 | NCBI WGS metagenome assembly LFCJ01 (sample SAMN03766243, study PRJNA286221) | soda lake metagenome | biome: soda lake; feature: Kulunda steppe; material: water; isolation source: sample B1-Br-g2 brine of Lake Bitter-1 | place: Russia: Kulunda steppe | collected 2010-07
AGAGAGAGAGAGAGAGAGAGAGAGAGAGAGAGAGAGAAAGAGAGTCATTTCTAGGGAGGGAGGGGGGGAAGGGCTCTTGTCATGTTTTAATGACATAACCTTTCTGCATCGTCAGCTGTGCGCGCCCTGACATGTACACGCACGTCGCAAACAGCCCACTTTTTAGTGGCCTGGGACTAGTCCGACATCCAACTCAGATGTTAGCACACTGTTCCCCTTTTTTGCACACCACGCCGCACATGAGTAGCGCCTGGACATGCATGATCAGTGCCTGGAGATGCATGAGCAGGCCCATATGCCCCGCTCCCACAGGAGAGACCTGCCTGCGCCTGCTTGATCTCTGCGGCGGCTGCCTCTGCTTCCTGGCGGTGGGCTGTGGCTTCTGCCGCTTGGTGTTCTAGAAGGTCAGCGATCTGCGGGGGTCAGCGCGCATGGGCAGCAAAGGGGTGCGCGCAGCAGATGCCTGGTTGCACACCGTGCAGCAAGTCAGGGCAGCGCGGGTGTGGGCAGCAGTCGCAGGGGCTAAGCAGGGCGCAGCAGCAGCCGCACTGACTGGCGCCTTGCTTTGTGCCAAGGTAGGGGGTGTGAGCAGTGGAGGAGCATCATATGCTGCCAGCGCATGCACGTGCACACACATATGCGCATGCTTGCACACAGGCGAAGGCAGGCGGAGGTGCCAAGCACCGCCAGCGCACTGAACAGGGTTGAAAATCGTTGCATCAGGCAGACAGGCAGGTTGCGCCTGCATCGCACTCGTGCAGATTGCAAGGCAGGCCCCACCGCCCACGCCGGACGCACCTGCGTATTGAGCATGGCCACTTGGCTGTAATGCCTTTCGGCCATGTCTGCCTTCTCGGCCTGCGGCAGGGACCATGCAGGTGACAGTGACAGGGGTGGAGGGCGCGCCAGGAGGCAAGCGCACAGGCAGCGCCTGAGCTGCTACTCAGTGGAGCGCACGCGCTGCTGCTCAGTGGAGCACGCCAGCGCTCCGCCAGCGCTCCGCCAGCGTCCGCGCTGCTGCTCAGTGGAGCGCCTGAGCTGTTGCCCAGTGGAGCGCATGCCAGCGCTCCTCATCCAGCCCTGGTGCCGCTGCCTCTTGGCCATGGGCTGTAGGTACCAGGCGCACTTGCGCGAGGATGGATGTGAGTCGGCCCGGCATATGGCTCGGCTCTCGGTGAGGCCTTGCTGCTCAGAAACAGCAGCCGTGCACCCGAATCGTCAGTGCAGTGGATGCCAGAAAAGATGGACGAGCGAGGTTGAGCATGCGTGCGTGCAAGCATTGCAAAGCAAGGGCAAAGTTGCTACTATACACCACACACTTCCAGGACAGACATGCACCCCCCCTTTCTTCCCCTTCCTACCTCCACACACGTACACACACGCACACACCTCCAGCTCCTTGATGCGCGCCTCCAGGTTGTTCCTGTGCGCCTGCTCGTGCACGGCGAGCTCGCGCACGCCCGCCAGCTCGCTGCTGACCTGTGCCACGCGCTGCTCGCCCTCCCGGCGCAGCGCGGCAATGGAGGCCTCGTACCGCGCCTTCTCCTCTGCCAGGGTTGCCTGTGTGGATCACGCACATGCAAGCACGCAAGCTCACCACGCGCAGCCTGCCTTGCCCTGGTGCTATGTGTCGCGCGGACAGGTCCTTGACAGCACAGGCCTGCCTTGCACTGGTGCTGTGTGTTGCGCGGATCGGTCCTTGACAGCACAGGAGTGCTACCAGAGGCAGCTGTGCCCAGGGCTAGGGCTCTGGGTCTGAGAGTTTTTGGGGGCGATTGCGGAGGTCCAGGGGGGCAGGCATCCCCCTGCAAGCCCTAACCCACTGTGATCTGCCAGCAGCCACGCAAATAGCGGGCGGTAGCACTGGTGCACGCCAGCACAGGATCTCCAGGATGTGGAGGCTTAGTGGGTAGAGGGCACGGGAGCTTGGCACTGGGGCAGTCAGGCATGCCCAAGGGAGGGGGAATCCGCGCATTTCGAGCCACTTGCACATTCAAATTTCATCGAATCATTCGCCGTTCCTTTTAAATTGGTCAAAACCCTCTAGACCAATTTGCGGCGTATTCAAAAGACCCTCCCCACAACGGGCCCTGACATAAACCTACTTTGTTCCATTCAGCACATAAGAGTGGCCCTCCCAGCTGAAGGCTTGGCCGCCTGGTGTGGCGTTCTGTGCTTGCGCAGCAGCTTGGTATGCATTCACCTACACACAGGTGCAGCCTCTTCCATTCTAGGTGGGGCGGCGCGGCTATCAGGACACAAGGATGCTTCCACACCCACACCCACACCCAAGCACGCCGCCATTTCGCCTTTCCTCCCAGCCACACCCGCCCACTCACAGCCCAGGCTCAGGTGCCCCGCGCACCTGCATGGCCTGGCCCAGCTCCTCCTCCTTGCGCGTCAGCGCGACCTCCAGATGGGAGGCGCGCTCATTCTCCGTGTCCATGCGCGTCTGCAGCTCGGCGTGCAGCAGCTTGTAGTCCACGCGCTCATTAACCTGTGCACAGCCGTGTGAGCACGCCCCCTCGTTGCAAACCGGCCGCCGAGGGCCGTAAGCTGGTGCTGGGACAAAAGGCTGACGGGCTAGCATGTGCTGATGGGGCGGGCACTGGCCGTCGCCGGGGCAGGGCTAGCAGGTATCCATGACGGCCCATGGCAATCAACACAACCAGCACACGCAAAGCTGCAGCGCTGCCGCTGGCGTGCACTGCCCATCCCTTTGTCACCGGCAGCAGCCTGCTCCATCATCAACGCACACGTACAAACAGCACAGATACACAGACAGAGACATTCGTACATACGCAACGCCCCTTACGCACCACGGGCTTGTTCTTGACGCACATGGCCCTGGAGGCGAACTGCAGCGACTGCAGGGTCTCCTCCACGTGCTCCATCACGCTCGCTACATTGACCAGGAGTGTGGTCTTGGCGTTGCCGCCCAGTGATTCCTGGGGCCCCCAAAAACAGGGAGAGACGGGGTCAACCCAGGGGCGCGGCCTGCAGGCCTGCTGTTCACGCCAAGGGGAGTGGCAGCCACAACACAGTGCGCAGGCACATATGCATGTAGGCGCGCACACTACGTGCATGGACGCAGGCATGCCCTCCTCAAGATCCCCTCCTTATGTGCAAGCACACAACAGCACACCTGCAGCAGGCGCGTGAGCTTGGAGTCCCGGAACGGTACGTGCTTCTCATCCGCAGCGCGCGCGCTGATGCACATGCCCTGCAGCGCATGGGCACAAGGTTGGATGCCATGCGCCTGCTCTCTCGCTTAAACATGCTATGGTGCATATGCACGCCTGTGCCCCCAGCCCGTTGTTGCATCATAAGGGTGCGCCGTGGGCAGCTGCAAGCACCTGTGCTGGGCTCCCCGACGGCGGGGCCGTGCAGCAGCGGCCCTGCGCCGCTTGGTTGCTTTGGTGGGGTCGGGCCCAAAAGCCGCGCACAGCCGGAAAGCGAAAGGCAAGCAGGCAGGGAGGCAGGCAAGCTGGACAGCATGGGCGAGGTACGCAGGTAAGCAGGCACGGACAACGCTTGTCCAGCGTCATCAAGGAGCAGAGGTGTGCAGCGCGGGCATGAGACGCACGTGCCGGTAAGGGGAGCCGTTCTTCCTCCCTTCCATCCTTTCCCTTACAGGAGCCACTTGACGGCAAGGCCGGAACTGCTCACGCAGGTGCACACAACGCCATGCCAGTGGCAACTGACGCAGCCGCCAAGCGGCTTCAAGACTATAAAGGTACCCCCTCCTGCACACCCAAGCCCTGCCTCAGTCACATGCCTCGCAAAGCCATGACCCCGCTGCGGCACCTGCGCCCATCATTGCGTGCACAGGCATGCACACACCAGCGTCGTGAGTGACAGGTTGATGGAGCGCGCCTCTGTGGCGCGCTGGCCCACGCTCTTGCTTTTCTTCAGCCGCTCGCTGCCCGCAAGGTCCACGAGGTACAACTTGCCCACTTTGACCTGCGGCGGCCACCCGCAAGCACCGACTCAGCACCAGCTGCTGTGCTGTTCTGGTCGCCTGGTGGCAGACAGACACCCGAGGCAGTGCTGTGCTGGTTGCCTGGTGGCAGACACCCGAGTCAGTGCTGTTCTGGTCGCCTGGTGGCAGACACCCAACTGTTCTGGTCGCCTGGTGGCAGACACCCGACTGTTCTGGTCGCCTGGTGGCAGACACCCGACTGTTCTGGTCGCCTGGTGGCAGACACCCTTGTCAGCAGGAAGAGGGCAGCACTGGCAAGAGGGCAGCGCCTACCGGCTTGGCTGTAAGTGTGGCCAGGGAGACAAAGAGGAGAAGCAGGGGCACCGGCACCAAGGGTGGGAGACAGCCTGGGCACTTTTGGAGTGCCGGGTGCAGGGCAGTGGAAGTGCACGCGCGCGCACACCAACAGACACCCCCACCCCCCCACCCCACCCACACACATTTACCTTGTGTGAGGACACGCCCTCCCGCTCTGCCCGCTTCTCGGCCTGCTTCTCAGCAGGGGTGAGGTAGCGGCGGCGCTTGACCACGGTGAGCATCACCACCGCATGGCTGCGGCTGCTGTGCGCGTTGAGGTGTGTGAACGCAAATGTCCTGCGCACATGGGGAAGGCCAAGCACTCTTAGCCAGAAAGTGCTCAGGTGCGAAGAATTCAGGACCTGATGCGCATGTGTGGATGTACACATCATGCATGCGTGTGCACAAGTGAAACTTTTCGCTTATGTGCACGGCTACTAGCGTCCAGAAGGGCATCCAGGCATACACAAAAGTAAAGTAAGCTAGCTGTCAGGCTCAGGCCAATTCCAGCTCACTCTTGTACAATTATGTGGACAAGGGCCTTTCCAGCATGTGTGCGCGCATGCGTGCATGTGATGCACGCGCACACACCTATTCTGCTCTCCCAGTGCCAAATAATGCAGGCACTCTTCCAGCGAGCTAACAGGCACCTCCTGCGCCCCAGCCACAAACACTCCATTGCCGGCATCCTCGCGTATAATCTGCAGGTGCACGCAAGTGCATGTGACTGTGCACGAGCGGACACCTTGCTGTGCTTGCCCCAGGACGGCGCATGCGCATGCTTTGCTTTGAAGCTAGCTTGTGCTGACCGGACCGGGACCTTCAAACAATATCTCCTCACAAATGGCTGACTTGGCCAACTCCAAGCAGTAACCCCTGACACACCATTGCACACCCTTGCAGGGCATCCAAAATCATTGCCTCCGGTGTTTGCTTGCCCCGCAGCGAGTGGGTCCCAAAGGAATTTGGCATAGCGTGGTGGCAACACACGGTTGCATGGAGCGGTGCACCCACATGCTCAAAGAGGGTATGGGACACGAGTCCCACATGCGCGCTGCACACTTGCACCCTGGGTCCTCTTCACAGTAGCTGCACTGCAGGGACCTTGCTCAGCAGCACACCCAGGGCCTCTGCCCACTCCTCACCAGATTGTCGCTGACAGGGTTCAGCAGGTCTTGTATGAGCTCCATGTAAATCTGGATGTACGACATGGACACGCTGTAGGTGTGGAAGGGGTCGCAGGAGGCCTGGTAGAAGATCTCTGCAGGCAAGCATAGCGAGTTGAGGCATTGCTTAGCAGCCTTCGCAGGCACCATCCCTTCTCCTCAAGCAGTGGCAGCTCCGCTTCCCACATCTGAGCAGTATCTTAAGAGGGACAAGCTGCGGGTGTGTGAGGCCCTGGCGCAGCACCCCAGCTCAGAGTGTAGTTCAACAGCTTGAAAGATAAGGCCTTGCCCACCTAACCGTCTCGCTTCTTTGCGCACTGCTCAAACCTCCTGCTGTGGGCAACTCCTCCTTCGAGTGCCACCGCTCGCCCTGACAGAGGCGTCCTGGGCACATCCATCAAAGAGAGCGCTCACGCAGAGTGTGCACGCACCTGCTGCACAGCGAGGAATCATGCCGATGGCCTGGGGCTGTATGTTGCCCAGGGTGTAGGTTTTTCCAGCACCTGAATGCAGCACGGTGCACAACAGAGCAGTGTGCCTGGACGCGGCGCATTCCCTAGTGGGCAGCTGAAGCATATGCCTGTTTCTGCACATTGGAGCTCTTGCTGACGCTATAGGGACAGATTCCATCAAGTCCGAAAGCGCGCAAATCAAAAACATAGCTTCAGCTGCACATAACTGTCATGTCATCACCACCAACACCACCATCAGCATCAGCAGCGAAGCAGCAGCAGCAGCAGCAACTCAACAACAGAATAACCACAAAATGACACCCCCCCTACAACCACGCTGATAGCCATCACACTTATTCACTCTCCTTAGCCATCTCAAACCATAGATAACCCCTTCTGCATGAACGTGTGCGCATGCATGCACTGAAATAAGGTCTACATTGAGGTCGCAGCATAGGAGCCAGCCCATTCTGCCCTACACATCTTAATTCACCTTGCGCTCGCGCTGTTGGCTAGGTGCATGCAACTTACCCGTCTGTCCATAAGCCATGACCTGCAATACAAAGAAGAAGTAAGGTTCTAGTGAGTAGGGCTGAAACTAAAAACGTTGGAACAGCAATGAATATCAGACCATACTGCACCTACAGTGCCATTGTAGCCCTTGAGCACATCCTCCACGACGTCCCTGACACCTGAAATGTACACATCCTGCTGCGTGGCACCTGGAGGCAGCACCTGCACAGGTTGCCAGCAGGATCTCTCCCTCACAGTTTGGATTTCTAGCGAGCTGCGGCAATTTAAAGCCTAGCTTGATGGACGAGTCAGTTGCTGAGCATGTTTCTCCAGTTAGCATGCTTTGCTCGGGCTTGAATGTCATGCAACTTGTAACAGTAAATGCAACTGCACCGCACCCGGTCAAACTTGTATTCCGTGTGGGTGACTGGGGCGTCTGGCCTGTGCAGGACCAGGCTGTTGGGCTTTGAGGGATCCAACTGTAAGGGAGATGGCAACCCCTCAAGGCCTTCCTCAAGAGGTTTTATGCGCAGAATGACCTTGACCCTATCATTTGAAGCACGTTGCTCGTTGCTGCTTTCATTGTTGAGTGGAACTGTACTTCCACTGAGGCTGTCATTAGACAGTGGTGCACCACTGCCACTGTTTGAACAAATGGGAATTCGACTGGTGGAGCCGCTCACCCCTGGCGGATGAGGGGGCGGAGGCCTTGGCATTCTAATTTATCTTTAAGCGTGGTCAAACCCCTAATCCTAATCGTCACACTTGCAACAACCCAACAAGATCAGTCCTGCAACATCCTCAATAACATCCTTCAATTACAATTTTTTTTCATTCATACGAGCTTCGTTAGTTTTAAAATGATGCATGTTACAGACACATAATGAGCAGGTCAGCAACAAACATAACAAATGTGGAATCATGGCAGGTAAGAAGAAGGTTGCTCAAAAGAACAAAGACAAGCAAGGTGATGAAGTCGGTCATGGAGCCACCAAGAAAAGCAAGGGCAAGAAATCCTCCTGGATTGGGCCTTCTCTTGACCATGAGCTGGGATTGCTGGGGCTCAGGATCAAGAGCATCACTGCTGGTGAGTGAACTGAGACTCCTACACATGTACAGCTTCACCTTGATCTGCACGCAGCTTGCACAGGAAAGCGCAGATCTTAGCACCTCGCCCTAACACTTCTCCCAGCATGCATGTGGGTGTGGGCTTGGCCGACCTTAACTGTTACAGTGCCTTACCTGTTCGAGTCTGCAGACGGCAACTGCTTCTTTCGGGCCCTGGGCGACCAAATACAGGTAGCTCGCATGCCAGCTCATGACAGGCGCATGAAGCCATGAATTGACCTCAGACGATAGGTAACAAGAGCCTTTTGCAATAGACTCATACGTCCACATGGAGACATACCCGCCCTAAGCTCCAGTTTATAAGGCAGCCTGCCATCACCGGCACCCCGGGACTATGGCTCTGTGCCAACTTCAGTGAAGTGTCTTGGCAGGTGCGGTGTCGATGAGGCGCCAAGGCACATCTGCCGTCTTGCAGGGAGCAACCTGTGCATGCATCATAGTTTGTGGAATCCTGCCAGTATTGAGTCCCTGGACGTGTGCCTTATGTTTCTCTCAGGGAAATGAGGGCATGCACGCTGATTTACGACAACAAGTTGTGAACTTCATGGTCAACAATGCCGAGGACTTTGCCCCCTTTGTGGAGGATGACGAGAGCTTTCCTACCTATATTTCGAGGATGAAGAAGGTCAGGGTAACTGTAGTGAATTGTGACTATGAGCGGCATCAGCTTTGGATAGAAATATGGAAGCAAAGAAAGGTCTTGCTAGCCAGCACTGGATGATTGTAGCTTGAGAATGTTAAAGCAATTTGTTGTGAAATCAAAGTGTGTGACGCCCTGCACCTTATTGTTAGCATGTGACATTGCCCTCACACCAGTCAATTATTTCAACATGTGCACAGGACGGAATTTGGGCTGGATATATGGAGGTGATAGCAGCAAGCCGGGCTCTGCCTGCACACCTCAACAGTAAGCCATGTTGTTCATGTTTTGCATGCACATCCAAAGAGGATGTTCGAATGCTAGCCAACACTTCCAAGGGTTCCTGAAACAGTTTACATACACAGTATGTTTGACAATGTGTGATTGAACTTGCCCTAGTTCACGGGGCGCAGTCACGCGTCTTGGCAACCCTCAGCTCTTGTTTCATGATTTTTCGTACTTATTACATTTGACAAGTTGTGATTGAACTCGCCAAAATGTGAAGGTACATTCATGTGTTTTGGCAACCCAGCCTGCTGGCACTTATTAATTGCATGTGCAGTCTATCAAGAAGGTCAACCTTGTTGGGCTGTGAGGAGCCCTGCTGATGATGCGCCTGTGCTGCACTTGTCCTACCATGACGGCATGGTGCGTTCAGGCGTAGAGAAATGAGCTGCCATTTTGCCTGGCGATCCCTCGTTTGCTGAGGGTGCGCCATTGAGGCTCTACAAGGGTACCTGATATGCAAGTGTGCACATGCAGCCTCGCGCTGCGCCTGCTGTACTGCGCCATCTGGGCAGCTAGGTGGCAGGCTGCGTCACTGAGGCAGATAAAAGCAAATCAAATAGGCCATGTTTTTTGCAATTGGAAAATCCCAGGAACAATCACACAAAAAGGCACCCTCACGAGCCTGCTGCAATAGTCACCCCAGGGACATTTTTTGCAGTGCATACTAGGCTGCATATGCACTGCCTCTGTTTTGTGCTTGTCCACATGCAGCACTACAATAGTGTCAGGAATGCAGATGACTTCCAGAAGGGACCTCCTCGGCCCATTGTTTTAAAGCCGGTGAGACAACCTCAACAAAGCCTCTGTGACCTGCTAGTGTCAGCAGTGGTTTGTGCCCTGTTGCACAAGCTTGTGCCTCTTGTGTGATCACTCCTCATCAAACAGCGTGTTGCGCTGCTTTTGGCACAGTAAGCGGAGTAAATGCACAAATGAAAGACAGCAAAGCTGAGGAAGCCACCCAAATGCGCAAACTACCGCAGGTTTCCAGCGCGTGCAGTGCTGCACCTTGCAGCAATGGTAGCGCTGAGGCCTGGGGCCCTCAAGAAGAGGCGCGTGTGCTGTCGTCCACAGCCTGTGAGCGGCCTTTATTGGTGCGTGCAGCACTGGCGGCCGTGGGTGGCAATGTGGATGCCGCCATTGAGTACGTGATTGAGCAGCTAGCCAAGGAAGATGAGGGAGGGGAAGATGGTGAGGGAGAGCCTGCAGCAGGGGATGGTCCAGCTAGGACTGGCGTTGAAGTGCAACACCACAGAGAAGAAAATCGCGAAGAAGCTCAGGAAGAAGGAAACAAGCAGCAAGGCACCAGGTCTGTGACGGGGCAGCCTGCTCAGGTCAATGCTAGTGGCGCATTTGCAAACATGGAAGTGCAACCGCGTGGCCAGACAGCTGACGGGGGCACCTTGATTCCATACAATAGAGAAAAAAGGGAGGATAAATTCTTGTTGGTGACAGGGACAATTGTTGGTAGCGCGCAAGAGGGAGGCTCCTGTTCAGAAGCAGTACAGGACTCAGGAACCCAGCAGAACTACATAGATACACAGCCTGTCTCGGATGGAGAACAGCTGCAGCAGCAGCAGCGGCAGCAGCAGCAGCAGCAGATTGGTGTGACGACCAAGAAGGACATGAAATTTGAGAAGCTAAGACGGTCAGACAAGCCACCAAATAGAAACAAGCCATGTCCATGGTGAGTGGGTGTTGCGACTGTGCGTATGTGCATGTGTGTGTTTTTGTGCGTGCGCATGCGCATTGTACGCTGAAAGACGTAAACGTTATAGAAATTTAATACTTGAATCAGCTCTTACTGATGCTGCTTGCTAAGGCTAGGCAAGGTTTAATGACATTGCATGCTAAGCGAGGACAACTAAGCAAAAGCCTGCCAGGCCTGCCTTAACAAAAAAATAGAGGGCATGTCTCTTGGTGTCGAGGTACTTGCAAGGGTGTTTGAGTGTAAGACAACAAGATTGATGGCCTTTCAAACATGAAACTTGAAACACAGAAAGCTCTATTTTAGCAACATATGAATGGTGCTCAGAGAAAACCTCATTTCAACCATGGCACTTATTTATGGAAAATGATTAACGTGTGCAGCCTTGCGTGGTGTGAACTGCCCTGTACAAACTTGATTTCTCAGCCCCTGACTGCTATGTTGTAGCGACCTAGTATTGCTGCCAATGTAGCAGTGCTGAGACAGCTTCCTTTGAAACATAAGACCATTTCTTGGGTTGCTGAAGTCTGTTGCACTTGCATGTGGTCCTGCAGCGGTTCAAAGGTCAAGTACAAGAACTGCTGCGCCCTGAGGACAAGAAAGGCAACAGAAAACGTGCAGAAAGGAGGTGTAGAAGCAACGCTTGTGACGGCCACCAAGCAGCTGGAAACCATTTACATTTGACCTACTTTTTGACTTGCTGCTTGCAAGTTATAGATTCATGCCTGTTTGAATCTTGTGCTTATTCGTGACCTGAGTGGCTTAAACATGAAAATTGAAACTAAAAATTGTATTTAGGCCCTGTCCTTAAACCCTAAACCCTAAACCTGCCTTCCCAGGGGCAGCATAGTGAAAAATGGAAGGGATGTACTTCTGGACCCCAACCAGGCTCGAAGGTTAGTTTGATTTTGTGCTTGGTATTGTATCGTCTATTAGCAAGGCTATGGTTTGCAATAGACTGCTGGATTTGGCATAAGATCAGTGAATGCATAATTCTCCAAATTTTTGAAGATTTGAAGGAGGAAAAAGAGTAACTGCACCAATCGGGAAAACCTTGCTCAGGTGAATTAAGGAAGAGGTTTATATCTGGTTACAAGAAGTCATCAATTTCCCTGCCAGTGCATCAAATGAAATAAATGTAGAAGTAAGACGAGAAGAACAAAGCTTCCAAACAAAAGCAGCTAAGTTGGAGGGCCTGCAATGAAAACCCAATACGTAGCCTACTCCTCTGAGAGGAAATGCCAGCATATGTTTGCTGCAGCTTGAATCCAAGCTACCTCATGTATCCATGATGAATCATAGATTACATGAATAAGGCCTTCAGTCTAAGAGCGCGAGTGCTAACCTTCCCAAGATCAGGAAAAACAAAAAAGGAAGTGTACAGCTGTTACGATCTAGATAAGTGACACATTAAGAGAAATAGTTTACAGGCACATTTCAGATAATTTCGGCTTAGCAGGCAGTTTGTATGCTCAATTAGATTAAACAAGAGGGCAGGAGGCCGTACTTTGTGCAACTTTTGGACGGCATGTGTCAAATCTATTAAGACTTAGAAAAACTGAATCCTGACATTGAGAGCTTTCAATTGGTATATGTATGGGTCCAATCTGGGGATGGGGGGCTCTGGGGGGGGTCTAAAAAATTACTAGGCCATTTCTAGGAAATTTTGAATAAAGCATCAGAATCCTCAGCTCGAGCCAAGTCGATTGGCACATTCATTGTGCAAATTGGATGAAGGGGGGGGGGCTGTGGGCATGCCCAAAGGTCAGAGCCACGCGCGCATGGGTGTGCTGCAGGGTGTGTGAAGCCAAAGGAGCGCCAAATCACTGCAAAATTGCAGGATAGTGCCAGCAGAAGATGCCTGTTGGAATGCTAAAGAAAGGAAAGCAATCTGTGGATTTTGTAGGCTACTTGTAGGTGCTTGGCAGGTCATGTATGCAAGAGCATCCGCATCTCAGTGTTTGCCCAATAACTCTGCAGCAAGCCAATGTTTGATTGTGACAAGTATGCAGATGTAACACTGCTGGGTGGGGCGCGACTTGAGGTGTTACAGCAGATGGATGCAGAATTTAAGATTGGTACCCTTTTATCTGGGTATACAAAACATATACGTGCACTCCTTCAAGATAGATTTACAGCCTCCTGAAAAGGGTAAAATAAAGAGTTGAGCAGCTTCCCATTTCCCATTTCCCACTGACGAATGGATAGAAAGTGACAAAATTAATTAATTATGTTTAATGCATAGCTTCATCGTCATTATATTCCTAAATATATCCTGACTGTTTGATGTGTCCCTATATGCGCAACGTTTTAAAATATATAAACTGATTTTTAAATTTTTTACCATTGTCTGGAGAGACCTACAACCACCAGGCGTCCACAAGATAAGAGTCGTGATGAGTGTTTAGCTTCACGAAAACTAGCTTGTGTAGTTTGATTGAGTGCCCCGAACAATCGGGGATGCGTGTGAGCCACAACCTTTCCAATTTGCATCGTGGGCGGTGCAGCCCACTTGCTCGCCCTCTCCGGATTCTTCAACCAGCGCATCCTCATCGGCATGGGAGCAGGCTGGTGGCGCAGTCACAGCAAGAGGACGCGGTGCGGTGCAAATGAAGGGCCACCGTCGTGTTGTAGATAAAACTCACACCCTGGCAGCAGCCTCCCTGAATCCAACCATCGCAACATGGAAGCTGCTCGTGGTTTGAATATAAAGTAGTGAGGTTCCGTGCAAGGTTGCTCCTCTATTTGCACTGATGGCTGGGAGAGTTTGGCTGAGGGTGAGCTTGCTTGCACCCCTTGTATTGCAGGCTGAGGTTGAGGTTGAGGAGTGCCTTGTCAAGTTTAGCGTCAAGACCAAGGTCCGGTTTGGCGAGATTTTGAAGGTGAGTTCAGAGGCATGTTGCTCACATGCCCCATTTGAATGATGGCGCTGCCTGTCCTGTCAGACAGCATGCATTCTCCACATTTTGTGCTCAACTGTGCGGCAACATGTTGCAGCTAGATTTTCCACTGCACTCCATCACTTTCTTGATTGATTTTGTTATTTTGCACAGTTTCCTCCAAGGCGTCCTCTCACTGGTTGCTTGCTTTGTTGTCTGTATGCCATTGCAGCTCGTGGGCAACAAACCTAATCTGGGCAGTTGGGCCGTCGATAAGGGACCCCCTTTCACCTGGACTCCAGGTACGTGTAAACCTGCAAAGCAACCTGCTGGCTTGATGGGGTGCTATGCTGGCAGGCCTAAGATGCTCTGCGTGCGTCTTCCCAAAGTGCAGGGGACGTATGGAAGTGCAAGATATCACTCCCTTGTGACCTTGAAGATATTGAGTTCAAGGTAGGTTGTGCTGCTGAGCTCAGAGCCGCTGATACTACCAGGCCGCCCCAGTGAACATCTCTACTATAACGGGTGCCCAGACTGGCGGCCGCGTTGCAGCTGCAAGCACCGCTGTAAGAAGTTCCCACTGAAGGATTTCCCTTGTGCCACAGGTGGTCATTGTTAACGAGCAGGGGGGACTGCGCTGGGAAGAAGGTCCCAACCGTAAACTCAAGGTGGGCCAGCATGCTCAGCAATCTCTGTGTGTGTGTGTGTGTGTGTGTGCGCGCGCGCGCGCGTGTGTGCGCATGTGTGCGTGTGTGGGTGTGCGCATGTGCGTGCGTGTCTGCATGTGTATGTTAACGTTTGCATGTGTGTATGTGTGTGCGTGTGCATATGTGCAGAGAGGAGTGGGGATCCATGCTAGCAAGTTAAAATGTATGAGTAGCACAAACATTTTACATTTGCACTTCTGGTGTACATGCGTTAACGGTGACAACATTCAGGAGTCGTACGCACTTTCTTCTTGACAGGCTAGTGAGACAGGGCATTGCATGCAAATGGCCACCTTTGTTTCAGACCAAGCATCGTGCTTTGGTGGCAACAGGTACCCAATGCGGTGGGTGTTCTTGAGTACGAGTGCTCTTGGGGCACCCCTGGCTTCTCTGCTGCCTTCAAGCCTGACTCAGGTGAGGCTGCACATTTGTGAGGACACAAGCTTATTTGCCTTCAATTCAAGTGGCCAGCTGGAAGTTGCTGGCAGAAGCTTGAAGCAGGCCTGTATGGAGGGTCGAGCCTGGCCTGGTGAAGATTCTCTGTGGTCTGCCTCTAGCTGGGCACAGGGCTTGTCGCTCTTTGAAATACAATTAAGAGTTCTGATTGCCCTTTGTACTTCTCAGGCAGCAGCCTGTCATGAGGAAAACATGCGAATCCCTCAGCGGTCGCGCGCCGATGTTATCACACGTGCTCAAACACACTTCATGTGCACATGCACACACACATACACACACATACAAGTGATTACCGCGCATAGATAACAGCCGAAATGCCTGCGGGCATGTCCCCTGGTTGATTGGTAGGGCATGCGCATTCATGGCTATGTGTGTTTCTGGAACTGCACTGACAGCCTTGTACGAGGGCCAAGAAGATTTCGGCCCTGAAGCAGGCGGCAGCGAGAATGCCATGGCAAGCAGTGCACCGCAGCCTCGTAGGCCAATGAAGAAAAAGGCCCGCAAGGCTGCGGCAGCTGCAGCAGCAGCTGCACAGCAGCAGCGTGTGCGTGACGAGAAGGTTGCAGCACAGAAGGAGCGAGAGCGCGAAGAGGCAGAGGCTGGAATTCCGTTGCTGCAGCAATCCCAGAGCCGCGAGGCAGCGGCTGCCGCAAAGGAAAAGATCGAGCGCCTGGAGCAGGAGGCCGCTGTCGCAGCAGCACGTGCAGCCGCCGCAGCTACTGCGCAGCAAAAGCAAGCAGTGGAAGATGAGCAGCTTGCAGCAGCTGCAGCAGCTGCTGCACGGCAACAGGTGGAACGAGAGGAGGCTGAGGCAGCGGCTGCGCTTGAGGCAGCACAGCGTGCACTAGAAGAAGAGCAGGCCCGGCGTGCCGCGCTCCGTGCAGCAGTGGCTGAGGAGGAAGAGGCTGCTGCAGCTGCAGCTGTGCAGGCGGGCTTAGCACGCATCACGGCGCGCAAGCAAGGTGAGTGTTGGGGTCGATACTTGGCAGGGTAGCTGACAGGCGGGGCTACTAAGGTGAAGGTGCAGTCATGGCAAGAGGCCGAGGCATTGGTAGAGGGTGGCTGGGCTGAGCGGCTGAGTTTGGGAGGCGGCACAGCGGTGGGCAGTGGAATGGCCAGCACATGCTTGACGAGAGGTTGCCAGGGTCGCTGGGCATTTCAAGAGCGCCTTGCTTGTGCAGGACCCAGTGTGCAACTGGGAGCGGAGAGGCCACCACCCGAGCTTCTGCTGAGCCGGCTCTCGGGGTCAGCGTCGGCCACTTGCCATGTGGTCAGCCCAGCACTTGTCTCGTCATCAGCCCAGCACAAGTATCCATGAAGCGCAGCCCCCCCCCCCCAATGGCAGGTGTTGCGCAGTGGAGAAACGGGCCTTCCTTGCCTGTGGTGCCCTGCGTCACCATACAATGTCCAGCCCGCTCTTGCACGTGCATGTCCACTGCCGCAGGCCTTGACCCGGACCGGATCGTCCTTCCTAAGGAGGTGACAGACCAGGATGAGAAGGACGCGAGTGACCGGCTGAAGGGGCTGTTTGGCCAGTTTGAGCAGGTAGGCATGCAGGGCAGCCGAGGCAACGAGCCCGAGGAGTGGAGGCTGGCCTGCCTGCCAACCCTGGCAGCAGCACGTGGCTTCATGACGGTGTGGATGCATGTTGCCCAAGCTCTTGCTTTGTAAGCTGAATTGGAAATTGTACCTGCTTTGAAAGCAAAAGAAGAGCTTTGCCGCTGCATTCAGCTTCTCATGAAGGCTTCAGGCATGAGGGCATATGGCAAGGGGCAGGGCCGCGCCTGTCCTGTCTTATCCTTGGTCGTACAAGATATCTGGAGCTTCAGTTGCATGCGTCAGAGTGTGAGGCCGTGGCTCCAGCTTTTGTGCTGCTTACCCCAGTGGCCAAAGTACAAAGAGGGCCCACCAGCTGCACACCTGGAAAGTGCCAGCAGCTGTCCATGGGAGTGCGCAGAGAGTAGGGCATGAGACTGCCAGGTCTGCCTGGGACAGCTGGGCAAGGTGGGCATGGAAGCAGCCAGTCAGCTCTTTGCCTGCCTGTGGCATGTGGTAGTACATGGTGGTAAAAAAAAATACATGCCTGCCTGTGGCATGTGGTAGTACATGCCTGCCTGTGGCATGTGGTAGTACATGGTGGTAGTACATGGTGGCAAGGTGCTGACAGGCTCTGAAGTGGATCCCTGTGATTTTGCCTCAGATTGCGCGCTGCGCTGCATGCCTTTTTGACAAGAACCTTGCGGTGATCTGCGACCTGAGATACCTGTGCCCTCACAGTCCTCCGCAAGCAGACGTGAGCACCCCCTTGGGCAAAGACACTTCGAGCAAGCCCTTCACCCCAACCTTGTGCTCAAGCACCAGAGACGTGCGCTGCAAGAAGCCGGGTTCACCCTAAACCCTAACCTCAACCCTAAACAGCTTCCCTCTGAGCAGTGCTTCAGATTTTGTTGCCGCCGCGGATGCGCTGCTCCACAGGTGCTGCAGGGCATGCAGGGCATGAGCGCGCCAAAGGAAGCAGAGCTGCCGGCGCCGCCCCCCCCGGATCCAAAGCCAGGCTTTGACACCATGCTGCTGCGCTTTGGCAACCCTACACAGCAGCCGGTGGACGCTGCCCTGGAGTCGGTGGTGCAGCGGCTAGAGGACCAGGGCTGGCAGGACGATAACAAGGCCATGGAGCAGGTGAGGGGGCTATATGGCCCGAGAGCTGATGGATGGCTCCAGCTAGCACCAGGCACACATGCCTACTTTGTGCTTGCTTATGAAGGAGGATGCAAGAGAAAGAGATGAGGAGGGGGGTGTCCTTCACAGAGCAGGCGCATGTGCACCTGTGGGAAGGAGAGATGGCAGGCAAAGCTAGCAATGGGTCCCTCTTTCGTATGGGGTGCACTGTGTATTGACAGGACCTGTGTATTTGCGTGTGAAACAGCATTTTAGGCGGTTTGCACCAGAGTGGTGTGATTGATGCCGATGGTGGTGGTGATGGTGGTGGTGGTATGGTTAAGGGTGAAAATATGAGTTAAAGATACCATTATGCAAATATGCGGGGTTGCAAGTACTAGACGTGAGCCTGGCATTGGGAAAGGGTGCGGACTTGACTGCCTGATCATCGGTGGATGCATTATAGTTTACAGTAGCAGGCTATGGAAGCTCGGTTATTTAAGATGTGGCCAGCTTGCTGGTTAAGCACCTTGCTCTCAACAGAGATTGCTGAGGTATGCTGTGCACTGCAACTGCCTCACTTTAAGCAGCATCGCCAGGGGTGATGTTTAGTAAAACCGAGGAGAGCTAGCGAGTGCAAATGAAGCACTGCATGCTTGACGCCCTGCAGTGTGCCACAGCTGACGTCTCAAGGCCTGCTTTGCCTGGTTGTTCAGGCATTCAATGCCCTAGGGTAAAGGGCATGTGCACACATGTGCAGGCGTGCGCGCGCACACGTACACATGCGCACACACACACACACGCACATGCGCACACACACACACACACACACACACGCACATGCCCACACGCGTACATACACGCACATGCGCACACGCGCACATACATGCACACGTGCGCGCGCACAAACACACACATACACATGCAATGCACAATGCACAGGTTACAGTGCACTAAAAGGTGCAGCTCATAGATGCGGCTTACATGTCATGCCCCTGATTCAGGCCAATCTGCGCGCATGGCGAGCGGCCGCCTACCCTCACACTGCGCACCCACCCCTGTGTGGTGCTTGCCATTGGCGCTCCCCGATCCCTATGGTGTTGCCCTGAGGTTTAGAGGTAGCCTGGGGGTTCTACCCTAGCCCCCCTCACCCCTGTGTTGTCGCCCTGAAGTCCATGTGGTGCACACAACCCTTGCCTTCCCCCCTCTGCTGTGGCCTCAAGCATCCTCCCGGGTTCCTGTGCGCCTCCGAGCTTGCAGGTGCAAAAGCTTGCTGTGGAACGCTCCGCCCCCTCAACCCCAGCTAGCAAAGTAGCTAAGAGCCCTGAGGGCCCTGCCCAGGCGGCCCCTGTAGGGAAGCCAGCTACTCCAGCCCCTGTAGATGCCATGGGCTCCCTGCCGCCTCCAGACGCCGAGAGCGGCACGCCCACTGCACCAGCAGGGCCCCCTGAGCAGCTTCAGGGTGACGCGGCCCCAGCGCAGGCAGCAAAGGCCATGGAGGAAAGCAACAATGACAGTGATGTGCCTCGCGGCTTGGAGATCACGGAGGGGCTTGGGGTGCTGGATGTGCTCGAGGAGGAGACCCCCAAAGCAGCGCCTCCCAGGGCTGAAGCGGGTGCGGCTGCCCCAAGTGTGAGCCCACCCAAATGGCCATGGCAGCAAGCGCAAGAGGAGCCGGCAGCGCAGGCAAGTGGCTGGCTGGCGGCACCCTGTGGCCTCTCGAGCTTCTGGCCTGCTAAATAGGAACATTGTGTGTGCGCCCCCCGCTCATGGATGCATCATCAGGGTGTGGCGCGTGTGCATATGTGCATTGTCCTTGGCGTGGTAGCGGTTGTGATAAGGGCGTGTATGATTAAGCCCATGGATTCCATTAAGCTCATGGATTCCCTGGCAGAACCAGTCAGCAGGGATTGTTTGGACTGCACAAAGGGCTGCATGTACCCAAACTCATGCAGTTCAGTATAGAGCTTGAGTAATGGTGTGCATATAGATTGAGGGGCCACCTGTTGGGACTCTTTTGATTGCATGCAAAGTGTGCAGCGTCCGCGCTCCTGCCCTTCAGCCAGGGCACTTTTCGCCAAACTCCTCTCCAGAGTTGAACTTAAATGAGCATAGCTCAGCAATTAATGTTGGGAAGTGTAGGCGTTGGACAATTGGGAGATCCCCCAAAAAACTGCCTAGTGACACCTCCTTGTGCATAATTATCAAGTTAATGTCCCGTGAAAAGACGCAGCAAGCGTGTGCCCCCTGAGCTCTCTATAAGCCCCTAGATTGACGTATGGAATCAAGCACTCGTGCAAGGCTCTGCACATTCTCTCTGAACACCAATTGTTTGCGAGCAGTTGAAACTGGAGATTTGAAACTTCCAAGCCTCCCCATCTTGTTTAGCCACGGCCTGTTTGTGCCATTACGTTTCCCCCCAATCTCCTTGCCGACAAAATTGGGGAACCCTGCCTCAGCAACTCAACCCCTTCCAGGCTGCTGGCCTGCTCGTATAGGGAATTGTATCATTCTAATAGGCTGCTTAAAAATCACAAACCCTGGCACCCAGAAGTGGGTGAGGCAGCCGCTTGGCTGTTAAAATGGAGTTGCTTCCCTGACTTTGAAGGGATGTTGCAACCTGAAGCAGGACTTGAAGAAGAAGACAGAATTCACTAAAACCGCAGGAAGAGTCCTTGCACTGCCTTTTTACAGACGCCTGGTTTTGGTGGACCAGCCAGAGCCCAACAATTTGTCTGATGATAAACATTTTCAATTTTCTGCAAGGAGCAGATGTGCATCCAGCACCAATGCAGGTCCTCAGTGCCAGAAGCAAAAAGATTTGCCATGAGCTTCTTCCAAACTAAACTCCCTTGATATATAAACATTGCAGTCAGAGCCCACCTGCTAACAGCCGCACATTTAATTGGCTTTGCAGGTCGGAGAGACACCAGCAAATACCTCAAATGGGCCACAGAGCGTTGACTGGCTTGGGTTGATCAGAAAAGCATCTGGAGCAGCCGCAGCCTTCGCAGCTTTTGTCATCCTTCTTGCAATTGGGCAAGGCTTCCTACACCAGTTAAGTACCAGGACACAGCGAGGTGAACAGGTGCAGCAGCCAACAGCACAAAAGCCAAAGCAGCAGCTGCAGCAGCAGCAGCAGCAGAGTGACAAAAAAGACAACCAAGAACAGGTGGAGCTGACCAATCAAGCTCAACAAAGCCAACCAGAGAAGCAGCAGCAAACCAAACAACAAGAGCCAACACAGCAAGATGTGCAGAGGAACCAGCAGCAGCAGAAGGAGGAACAGGAGAAGCAGCGGCAGAAGGAGGAGCAGGAGAAGCAGCAGCAGAAGGAGGAGCAGGAGAAGCAGCGGCAGAAGGAGGAGCAGGAGAAGCAGCGGCAGATGGAGGAGCAGGAGAAGCAGCGGCAGAAGGAGGAGCAG
>LFCJ01000827.1_pt1 | contig 20288 bp, 22 predicted proteins | sample 643141 | NCBI WGS metagenome assembly LFCJ01 (sample SAMN03766243, study PRJNA286221) | soda lake metagenome | biome: soda lake; feature: Kulunda steppe; material: water; isolation source: sample B1-Br-g2 brine of Lake Bitter-1 | place: Russia: Kulunda steppe | collected 2010-07
ACTGTTCGTCTGTTCAGGTTCCGTACCATACCAGTTGCAGGGTAGATGCATATAAATGGGTTTTCACCTTTTGCTTGATTTCACACCGTGCGAGCGATGATTGGGGACAGTTGGTGGCCCGCTGCGGCTATAATTGTCGTATAGTGTCACGATCGGTAGCCGATCTGAGAGAGACCAATGTGGGCAGAGAACCCCGCTGTTGCAGAACGCTTTTTGTGCCAGTGGTCGTTGGCTGGGGCAATGACAGGTCGCCGGAGGGTACACCGATGACGATGGAAGACCGGATTGAGGAACTCGAGGCACTGCGCGAGGAGGCATTGTTGGGAGGTGGTAAGGAGCGAATCCAAAAGCAACACGATAAGGGGAAGATGACCGCCCGCGAGCGGATCGAGTACTTCCTGGATGCGGACACCTTTACCGAGTTCGACCAGCTGCGGACCCACCAAACCAGCAATTTTGGGATGGAAGAGCGCAAGATTCTCGGCGATGGGGTCGTCACCGGCTACGGCGAAGTCAACGGACGCACGGTCTTTGTTTTTGCTCATGACTTTACCGTCTTTGGTGGCTCGCTGGGTGAGGTGTTTGCCGAAAAAATCTGTAAGGTGATGGATATGGCCATGGAGATGGGGTGTCCAATCGTCGGCCTGAACGACTCTGCGGGCGCGCGAATTCAGGAGGGTGTCAAGAGTCTTGCTGGCTTTACCGAAATCTTCCGTCGCAATCAGGAAGCAAGCGGCGTGATACCCCAGATTTCGGGTATCATGGGACCGTGTGCCGGTGGCGCAGTCTACTCGCCGTCGATTACGGATTTCATTTTCATGGTCAAGGAGACGAGCCACATGTACATTACCGGACCCGGCGTCACCAAAACCGTCACTGGTGAGGAGGTGACCCACGAGGAACTCGGCGGGGCAATGACCCACGCCGGCCAAACCGGCGTCGCCCAGTTTGCCGTCGAAAGCGAAGAACAGGCCTTAGACGACATCAAACGGCTGCTCTCGTATCTGCCACAGAACAACGTCGAGGACCCACCACGCGTCGAGCCGTGGGATGACCCCGACCGCCGGGACGACGAGCTAGAGGACATCGTCCCCTCGAGTCCACAGAAGCCCTACGATATGGTGGACGTGATCGACTCGGTCGTTGATGAGGGCTCGTTCTTCGAAATCAATGCGGAGTACGCAAAGAACATTTTAGTCGGCTTTGCCCGATTAGATGGCCGCTCGGTCGGTATCGTCGCCAACCAGCCGCGTGTCAATGCGGGGACGCTCACCGTTGACTCCTCGATGAAAGCCTCCCGATTCGTTCGCTTCTGTGACTCGTTTAATATTCCTATCGTCTCGCTGGTGGACGTGCCTGGCTACATGCCTGGAACGGATCAGGAACACCGCGGGATCATCCGCCACGGCGCAAAGCTGTTGTACGCCTACGCGGAAGCGACCGTCCCGCTGCTGACTGTCATCACGCGGAAAGCCTACGGCGGGGCTTACTGTGTGATGGCCTCGAAGAACCTCGGTGCGGACGTCAACTACGCGTGGCCAACCGCCGAGATTGCCGTGATGGGACCACAGGGTGCGGTGAATATTCTCTACCGCAACGAGTTGGCGGAGGCCGACGACCCCGACGCCCTCCGAGACGAACTCATCGAGGAGTATCGCGAGGAGTTTGCAAATCCCTACACCGCGACCGACAAGGGCTTTCTCGACGATGTAATCCTGCCTACCGAGACGCGACCGCGCCTGATCGACGACCTCGAGATGTTAGAGAGCAAACGCGAGTCCAATCCCGACAAGAAACACGGGAATATCCCGCTATGACCGCAAGCGAAGGCGAGTCCGCTGAATCAGGCCCAGAACGGGTCCTCGACATTCCGGCTGATGCGACAGCCGAAGAGGCAGCAGCCATTGCCGCAGCGATCGGCGCCCACTTGCACGACCGCGAGCGGTTGGCAGCGAGCGGTAGCGACGCCGAGCGCTGGACGGGCAAGCGCTGGCAGTTTTCCGGCCGGATGCGAAACCAGCAGTCACGATATGTACGTGTCCCGACGAGTGCACCGACAGACGCGTGGTCGGTTGCGGGGCGGACGGATCGGTTCTGATCGGGACACTGCCATCGCCGATTGAGTTATCGGTTCGGTGGGTCTCGGAGTACTATAATTAAGTGTCAGCCGGTCGAACCCCCGCCACCGGTGAAGCACCTCGAGGTTACGTTTCGGCAACCGGATCGGATGCTCCACCCGATGCAGCGACTGGTCCGAGAGGAGGGGATCGTCCAGCGAGACGAACTTCAGGCGTGGAACGTCGAACCGAGCCCTGAGGGCGTCGTTCTCTACGTGCTTTTTTATACCGAAGTTACCGACAGTGCCCGGTATCTCGAGGCGCTTGAAGAAGTCGACACGATTCGCGAGTACGATGTGACGCACCTCGCCGAGGACGCGATGTACGTCTACGTCCGTGAGGATGCACGCGAGGTCGACCAGCGGTTTTTTACGGCCTTTTCGGCGCTGGACCTCGTAGTTGTCCCGCCGGTTATCTACGACGAGGCGGCCGGGATGCGAATGACGGTCGTCGGCACCGGCGAGAGTTTGCAGACGTTACTCGAGGGCGTCCCGTCGGGAACCGAGACGACAGTTCACGAGATCAGTGAGTATGACCACCGAGTGGGGACGATTGCGGGAGCGCTTACTGATCGGCAACGCGAGGCGGTCACCGTCGCCCTCGAGGTTGGCTACTACGACGTGCCCAAAACCGGATCGCTGGCGGACGTTGCAGCCGAACTTGGGTGTGCGAAATCGACGGCCTCGCTGCATCTCCAGAAGGCCCAGTCGGCCGTGATGGAGCGGCTCGTCGATAGGCGGTTTCGAGGGCGCTAGCGGCCGACAGCCCAGATCTATCGCTACTGCTACTGCTACCACTCGCACTCGCGGACACGTAACCGAACGGGGTCGGCAGGTTTGAGCGTCGCTCCCATCTGAAACTCGACATCCGTCGTCACTGACTCGAGGCGGACGTGGCTGGCGATCGTGGCCAGTGTGAGTGTCAGTTCCATCCGCGCAAACCGCATCCCAACACAGTGGCGAGGGCCGCCTCCAAACGGGAAGTAGGCGTACTCCGGGCGGTCAGCCCCTTGTCCGTCCTCGAAACGGGCCGGTCGAAACGCCTCGGGCTCGTCCCAAAATCGGGGGTCGCGGTGGAGACTGAACTGGGGCATCGTCACGACCGTCCCTTTGGGTAGTCGGTAGCCGTCAAACGTGACCGGTTCGCGAGCGCTTCGCAGGAGGATGAACGCGGGCGGATAGAGTCGGAGGGTCTCGTCGATGGCTCTCGATGTGTAGGACAGCTCCGGGATGTCGGCCATCGTCGGCCGTCCGTCACAGACGGCGTCGACCTCCGCTGCCAGCCGGTCCCATTGCTCCCGGTGGGTTCCAAGCAAAAAACAGGCGTAGGTCAGCGCCAGCGAGGTGGTTTCATGGCCGGCAAACAGAACCGTCACCAGCTGATCTCGGAGTTCCGACGGCGAAAGCCCCCGTTCGCTCTCGGCGGCCTCGAGCAGCGTCGAGAGCAGGTCGTCTCCGGCGTCCTCGCTCCCGCGCCGGGCGGCGATCAACTCCTCGACCAGTTCGTCGAAGTCGTTCATATGCCGTCGGTATCGGCGGTTCGTTGGCGTTGGCACCCACTCCGGCAGATACGCCGAGAGCGTCGTTGGGTCGGCGAGGTCGTTGATCGATTCGGTGGCGTTGCGGATCGTCTCTCGCCGATGGGCTACCTCGAGGTCAAACAGCGTCGTCGTCAGAATCTCGAGAGTGAGGTCCGAAAAGGTCTGGTCGGCGACGACGATATCACCGGGTTCCCACTGGTCGACAGTCGAGGCGGTTTGTGTGACGATTTCGTCGGCAAACGCAGCGATCTTCGCCGGTGAAAATGCCGGTTGGATCAGCGACCGCTGTCGTCGCCACTGCCCCCTGGTGGCCTGGAGCAGGCCGTTTGGGGCAAACTCGCCTCGCAACTCCTCGAAAGCGTACTGTTCGAAGCGGTCGGATTCGGAGACGAGGACCCGCTCGACGTGATCGGGGTGGAGAAGCGCGGTGAACTCCCGACCGAAAAACGAGTAGGTGACAACATCGCCGTGGGGCCGAAGTATCGTCTCGAAGGCAGTCGGGTTGCGAATCAACTGGAGCGCGTTACCGAGGATTGGCAGTCCGTCCGGACCCGGTGGCTGCCGTGAGCGTGTCGTTGCTTTCGCCTTAGCGTTCAGGCTCGTGGTTGTGTCCGCACCTGAGGCCGAATCCGAACGTGACTCGCCGTGGAGTCGGTCGTTCTCGCTCATATGCGACTGAACGACCGCGGGTGTGGAAACAATACCTTCGAACTCACTAGTGTGTTTAAATATGTACCTCGGGCCACACTCGGCGAGGGCCCGCTCGAGTCAGTCATGGGATTGGGTCTGTCGTGCGAAAAAGTAAGGTAGCCACCTTACGACTGTGTGTACAGGAATGTTTAGGAAGGTTCTCGTCGCCAACCGCGGGGAAATCGCCGTCAGGGTAATGCGGGCGTGTGAGGAGTTGAACGTCGGAACCGTCGCCGTCTACTCCGAAGCGGACAAAGACGGCGGTCACGTCCGGTATGCCGACGAGGCGTATAACGTGGGACCGGCACGAGCCGCCGACTCCTATCTTGACCACGAGGCGATCATCGAGGCTGCGCGCAAGGCCGATGCCGATGCCATCCACCCCGGCTACGGCTTTCTGGCTGAGAACGCAACGTTCGCCGCCAAAGTCGAAAACACCGAAGGGATCACGTGGGTTGGACCGACCAGCGAGTCCATGCGCCAGTTAGGCGAGAAAACTCGCGCCCGGAACGTCATGAACGCCGCCGACGTGCCGATCGTGCCGGGGACCACTGATCCGGTCACCGAACCCGAGGAAGTCTATGACTTTGCAGAGGAACACGGCTACCCAATCGCAATCAAAGCCGAAGGCGGCGGCGGCGGTCGCGGAATGAAGGTCGTCGAATCCGAAAGCGACGTCGAGAGCCAACTCGAGAGCGCCAAACGCGAGGGTGAAGCCTACTTTGACAACGACTCGGTGTATCTCGAGCGCTATCTCGAGCATCCCCGCCACATTGAGGTCCAGATTATTGCGGACACACACGGTAACGTTCGCCATTTAGGCGAACGGGACTGTTCGCTCCAGCGCCGTCACCAGAAGGTAATCGAAGAGGGGCCATCCCCGGCGTTATCGGATTCGATGCGCGAAGAGATTGGCGAGGCGGCCCGTCGGGGCGTCCGGGAATCGGAGTACGTCAATGCCGGCACCGTCGAGTTCTTAGTCGAGGAGGGGAACTTCTACTTCCTCGAGGTAAACACCCGTATTCAGGTCGAACATACGGTGACCGAAGAGATCACGGGGATCGATATCGTCAAATGGCAGCTTCGAGTGGCCGCCGGTGAGGAACTCGCCTTTAATCAGGACGATGTCGAAATCGACGGCCACGCGATGGAGTTTCGGATCAATGCCGAGCACGCTGACAAAGAATTTCAGCCGGCAAGCGGTGGCACGCTTTCGATATATGATCCGCCGGGCGGGATTGGCGTCCGCATGGACGATTCGCTCCGACAGGGTGATGAGATCGTCACCGATTACGATTCGATGATCGCGAAGCTGATCGTCCATGGCGAGAGCCGCGATGAGTGTATCGAGCGATCGTTGCGAGCCCTTAGAGAGTACGAAATCGAAGGCGTGACAACGATTATCCCGTTCCACCGGCTGATGCTCTCGGATGAGACGTTCGTCGCGGGAGAACACACCACAAAGTACCTTGACGAAGAGCTCGATACGAGCCGAATTGCAGAGGCCCAAGCCCAGTGGGGCAACAATGATGAGACGGGAAGCGACGGCGAGGACGTCGTCGAACGCGAGTTCACCGTTGAAGTCAACGGGAAACGGTTTGACGTCAATCTCGAGGAACACGGAGCGATGCCGTTGTCCGCCTCCGGTGAGGCGAGTGCGCCGACAGCCAGCCGACCGGAACCGGCCGGCGGACGTAGCGGGGGCTCAGCTCCAGGCGGTGATGGCGAGCACGTCACAGCCGAGATGCAGGGGACGATTCTCTCAGTGGAGGTTGCGTCGGGCGAGGAGGTTGCCGCCGGTGATGTCCTCGTCGTCTTGGAGGCAATGAAGATGGAGAACGATATCGTCGCCTCGAGTGGCGGAACGGTCACTGAAATTGCCGTCGAAGAGGGCCAGAGTGTCGATATGGGCGATCTACTGGTTGTTCTCGAGTAGGATCATCGACAACGATAGGCCAAAACGGTTAGCACAGGTGAGAGAACAGAAGACAGTAACGATTGGTGTAGAGCGACCTGTACCCGTGCTCGATAGCAACCCGGTAGTCGCAACTGAGACGGCACAGGAACTCGCCACAGAGGGATACAAAACACAGATCATAACGGATATCCAAGTGTTAATAACAGATATTTGTAAGGACATTGCCTGTGTTGTCACCGAAGCCGTATTTCCGAATACAGATGGAATCGAGTTGGCCCATCGACTCCGCTTTTTTCGCCCGTCGCTCCGATTGTAGTCTATACGGCCCACGGCAGCGAGCGAACGGCGAACCGGGCACTCTCGGCCGGTCGATGAGTATGTCCGAAAGACCGACGGCTCAGGAGCGGTGGTGACAGCGGTCAACTGGTTGCTCAAACACTCCTCGCCGGGGACGACCATTGCCCGGGATCCGCTCGAGGGGTTTATGTTTGCAAGCCAGATGGGGATTATGGTGCTCGATGGCGACGGTGTAATTGTCTCTGCAAACGAAGAGGTAGCGACACTGTTCGAGCGGACTCCACAAGAGATCGAATCGCGCCAGTATGCCGACGCTGCATGGCGACTAACGAATACGGGCGGTGACCGATTGGCCGAACACGAACGCCCACACGGAAAAGTGCTCGACACTACAGATTCGGGAAAAATCTCCGCCATGGCCTCGAGATGTTTGAACACAGCTATACAACCAACCGGAACGGGACCGGGCTTGGACTCAGTATCGTAAGTCGGATTATGGACGCACACGGCTGGGAGATTCGTGTCGATTCAACCGAAGAGACAGGAACCCGATTCCGGATCGTCACCGACTCACGATAATCCATGTGACTGCCGGGTGTTAAGCCAGCAGAGACGCAAGTTGACGTATGCAGCCAGCGACAGTTCGGGCCGAGATGCCAGCACTCGAGGACGGGATAGCGTATTTCAACACTGGAGCGAGCGGACTCAGTCCGCGACGAGTTGTCGAGGCTGCGACGGGCGCCCTCGAGGAACAAGCCTACGCGTCGGATGGGTACCACACTGCAGCAACGTATTATACAGCCACACGGGAGGCCGTCGCGCGATTGCTCGGCGTCTCGCCGCCGTCAGTTGCCCTGACGACAAGCACGACTGACGCGATTAACCGAATCGCGGGTTCGATCGAGTGGCAACCAGGTGATGTCGTCGTCCGAACCGACCTTGAGCATCCCGCCGGTGTCCTCCCGTGGAATCGCCTTGCCCGACATCGAGGTGTCGAAGTGCGCGTCGTTGAAACTGAGGGTGGGCGAATCGACCTCGAGGCGCTACAGACGGCAGTAGACGGGGCACGGCTGGTTTGTGTGAGTGCACTCACCTGGACCCATGGCACACGACTTCCCGTCGAAACAATCACTGAAATCGCCCACGACGCCGGTGCGTTCGTCCTCGTCGATGCCGTGCAGGTTCCCGGACAGGTACCGATGGATGTCACCGACTGGGGGGCCGATGCCGTCGCCGCCGCCGGTCACAAGTGGCTGTGTGGACCCTTTGGTGCTGGCTTCCTGTACGTTCGACCGGACTGTGAAACTGAGTTGGTGCCACAGGCAATCGGCTACGCCAGCGTTACCAACCCTGACGCCGGCGAGGGGGAGGCGTATACGTATCAGCCCGGTGCGCGACGCTTCGAAATTGGGACGATGAGTCCCGCGCCCTACGCCGGCCTGACCGAAGCAATCGAGATCCTTGAGACGGTTGGACTCGAGACAGTCGAACGCCGAATCAAACGGTTGACCAAACGGCTCGTTGACGGGATTCCCCCAGCGCAATTACTGAGTCCTGCCGAACCGGAGTCGGGACTCGTGACAATCGAGGTGCCGGAGCCCGAAGCGACCGTGGCACGTCTGGAGGCGGCTGGAATCATCGTCCGCTCGCTTCCCAATCCAGAGGCGATTCGCGTCTCAGTGCATGCGTTTAATACCGCTACGGAAATCGACCGACTGCTGACGGAATTATAACACCGGTTGGCACAGTTCCCACGTGTCCTCGAGTGGATCGAGCCGCGAGGGCTCGGCACCGCGTTCGGTGAGAATCCCTGTATGGTACCAGATCGCTTTGAGTTGGAACACCGTCGGTGCATGATAGACGTCGCCATCCTCGAGCGCTTCCCGTCGGAGGTCGCCGTTGGGAGTGAGAACGCGCTGTCGAACCGCGGCGTCACCGCGGAGAAAGAGTTCGACCGTAAAGGAGGGATGAAGCACGTGCAGATATTCAAAGAGGTCGACAAGCGATGGTGCGCTGAGGCCGTCTGCAGCGAGTGCCTGTAGTTCTGTGACCAACAGCCCGGTTGCGGGATATCGAAACACGATCTGTCTGGCGAGTTCGCCCCACGTGGGATCGAGGTCGATGAACCGCGTTTGGCTGCGATACCAGCCGCCGAACGTCTCGAGGGCTGCCTCGAGGGAGTCGTGATGGCGCAGGCCGAATCGGACGACCTCACGACCGAGTGGGGTGAGCGTGACGCCTGTTGGTCTCTCCTCGATCAGATTGAGAAAGGCAGCGCCGCGACGGGCGGCTGCAGTCGCCCCAACGATATTGTACTCGGTCAGAAGCTGGTCGGTTGAGCCAGCAGCGGCGTAGGCCAGCGGATAGCCGAGGTAGTTTTTGGGATGGTTGAGACCGAACGAGCAGTTGGCAACGCTCTGGGAGCTGGCCTGAAATCGGATCGCCGTCGCCTCGCCAGTCGTTCGGTTGCCGACAAGGCGTGGCACCTCGAGTGGGATAACCGACCCGTTGGCGGAAACGCCAAGAACGCCGACGTTGAGTTCGCGGGCGAGTGCCCGGTCGGTTTGAGAAATCGCTCGCGTTGGAGCCGCAAGATAGGCAGCGTTTGCCTCCCCAAGGCGGTCATAGGCCTGGACGATGCCGCGTTGCGTGTCGACACCAGGGGACTCGGTGTAGCCTTTGGCTTCGACGGCAATAAGCGGTGGTTCCTCACCAAAGCGCTCGACGGCGAGCAGTTCGGACTCAAGGGATCGGACGCCGACGAGGTCGGGATAGCCACCCCCGATTTTGACGTGGTTAAACGGTGCTAGCTGCTCACGAATTGCGGGCTCGATTGGCTGGTCTGCAAGCCACGTGTCAGTCGAAAACTGGGTGTCAACGACGGCGTATCGGTTTCGGTCGTCGGTTGCCTCCGGAAACAGCCGCCGCTTCGTGTAGGCCAAGACGTGTGGCTCAGAAAGTGTGGCAGCTGTCGCCATACCGTCCGTTTCGAGCGACAGAATATGAACGTTCAGGCCCAGTAACTATATTCCGATTCGCCGACTGGTCTATGTGTGTCCCAAGCCGCCTACGAGTTTGGCTTTCGATCCCTTGAGTCCGAGCTGACTGCATACCGACCGCCGGTTTCGGGGACCGTTCCCGACTGGCTCTCGGGAGCGCTCATTCGCAACGGCCCCGGTTCCTTCGAAATCGATGGGCGCCGGGTGACCCACTGGTTTGACGGCTTCGCGTTGCTTCAACGGTATGGCTTCGAAGACGGAGCGCTCTCCGTGACGACCCGGTTTCTTCGGACAGAGGCCTACGAGGCGGCAAAACGGGGGGAGTCAATCGGCGAGTTTGCGACGGGGGCAAGCGGCCTCGCCGCCCTGAAAGGCTGGCTGTCACGAATGGGGCCGCCTGAAGCCACCGACAACGCCTGTGTCCACGTCGCCAGATTCGGCGAGGAGTTCGTCGCTCTCACCGAATCACCCCGAAAAGTCGCCTTCGATCCAGTGACGCTCGAGACTCGCGGCGAGTTTACCTTCGATGATGAGTCCGGTGACGGCCCTACGACGCACCTCGCAAGCGCCCATCCGGTCGTCGATACACATCGGGAGGAGACGATCATGCATGCGACCGAGTTCGGCCGTCCACACCAGTATCACCTCTTTCGGATACTCCACGGCGAGCAAACGCGCGAGCATATCGGCTCCGTGCGAGCCGAAGGCCCCGGCTACGTCCACAGTATCGCGGTGACGCCACGCACCATCATCCTCCTCGAGGCACCCCTCCATATCAACGTGCTGCGAGCGCTCTGGCCGTGGAGCCAGGGATTGCTCGACCTTCTTGAATACCGAGCGGACTGCGGCACACGGATTCTCGTTGTCGACCGCCAGCGGGGAGACCTCCTCGTTGAAAAACGGGTTGAGCCGTTTTTCCTGTTTCATCATATCAACGCGTTCGAGGCCGATGGGACGATTATCATGGACTTCGTGGAGTTCGATGACGACGAAATCCTCGAGGCGATGACGTTCGAAGCACTTAGTGAGGACTCCTTTGCTGGCGCGCCAAACGGCCGCCTGGCCCGGTTTCGCATCGACCCCACCGATGGTGACGTCTCAAGGGAATACCGCTATGATGGCGGGCTCGAACTGCCGACGGTCCCTCCGGCCGTTCGAACGATCCCTGCCCGCTACGTCTACGCCCAAGCGACCGACCGAACGGGCGCAAACGGCCTCGTAAAAGTCGACCTCGAGCAGGGGAGTGCACAGGAATGGTGGGAAAAGGGCGTCTACGTCGAAGAGCCACGGATGATCCAACGACCAGGAGCGACGGCCGAAGACGATGGCGTGGTGCTTGCGCCGGCACTCGATACGCGTGCCGAACGAACCATGCTCCTCGTGTTCGATGCGACGACGCTCACCGAACTCGCTCGAGCGCCGCTCCCGATGGCGCTGCCTTTCGGATTTCACGGTCGATTCTTTTGGGATAGTTGAACCCGAGGGATGTTGTCAACATCCGACACCAACTCGACACACTGCCGTCGCGGGCAGCAGACACAATACCGTCGGTGCCGTACTATTCGATACAATGAGCCACCTGCCACCACCAGTCATGACCGACCTCGAGTCTCGTGGCTACCAGCTCACACCGGCGACGGCCGAGCCCACAGTCGTCGCAACTGGGGGAAGACCGCCTGATGGCGACGTTGAGGCCCCGCTTGCCCTCATCAGCCTCACGGAAGTCGAAACGACGCCACTGGCGGTCGTCGCTCGACTTGTCGAAGCATCGACGCGCGGGCAACGCCCGGTGTTCGTCGTCGACCCCTGGACCGCTCGGCAGGTTCGACCGCTCCTCGAGCCGCCGTTTTTGCTCGCCGCCGTGGACGACAGCTATCGCCAGTTCTACGCCACAGCCGAGCGGTTGCTCCTCGCCGATAGCAGTGTTAGCTGTGTGCAAACGGGCGGACCACTCACTTGGCGCGAGGAATCAACGGATATCGACACAGACGGGCGAACCGGAACCGACAGCCCTCGACTGCTTCTCGAAGCTGAGGGCAACGTCGTCGCAGCACTCGAGTCGGTTGCGGCCCTCGACTGTCCACGGCCGGCGGTGGCCGCGTTTCGCCATCGCTACGCTCGTGGCGAGGACAAACGGATTCACGTGTTCGACCGCGATGGCGAAGTCGCCGCCTATCCCGGTATCGGGGCGATGAAACGCGACTATCAGCCGGTTCCCGTCCCGCTCGTCCCTGAACGTCGCCTCGAGTCCGGGCGGGCGGCTCAGTTGGCCCGAAATCCGTTGTTGGCGGTGGTTGAGGACGGGGCGGTTCGATACGACTCACTGGACACCACATCCGTTCAACCCACTGATGAGTAGCTGGGTTTCGAGCAAGGGTTTAACCGCATCTATGCTGCAGGGGTAGGTATGAGCCGTCAGGAGAATCGTCCGAAAACGTCACGCCGACGAGAGCCACCCCACCTCGAGCGGCGGGCTGGTGCGGGACCGGTCTCGCGAGCGGCGCTCCAACGCGACAGCGCGGTCCGCCGGTGGGGTGTCGACACTCCTGCAGCAACGATGATCGGACGGGCGGAGTCGCCGAGTGGCGATCTTTCGGCACGGATTCGCCGACTCCACGACGAACAACACGCTGCAACAGCGGGGTACAGTGCTCGTGTCCACCATCTCGACCGGCTGCGAACGACTCATGCGTTGTGTAACGCTCTCGAGGTAACATCGTGGCAGCGAGACCTCGCCCTTGGGGTTATGGACGAAATCGACCTCACCGAATTTGGGAGCCAGCGGGCGATTCCGACCGTCGCGCTCGTCGTCATCCGCCACGTTGTCGACTGCGACCGGCGGGCATATTTTGGCCTCGAAGAGATCAATCTCGGTGAGTGCTCAGTCGAGCGAATGGACGAACTCTTTGATGCCTACAAACGCCACGATATCACAGCCGAGTCGACGTTCAAACAGCTAGCAGCCGAACATGGTCTCGACAAAACGAGTCTCAATCGGCTTCGCCGAGTGCTCAAATCCCAACTCGAAAAGGAGCTTTCGGCGTACGTGTTCGGCCACAATCCTGTCCGCGATCCGAATCTGCCACACGTTGCTGGTGGTCAATCAGCGTGAGTCGGTTTCGTGATCCGGGGCGGGTATTTTGAGCAATGCTCGCGTACACAACGTATGAAACAGAAGTTCCTGTTTACCGTACTCGCACTCTGTGAGTTGCTGGTCCCGCGGCAGCTTATTGCCCTCATAGAACGCCTTGCGTTTACGAATCCGGGCGAGGCCACACTCAGACCACAGACGCCACTGCTCGCTCGACTCGAGGCCGCAACGTGGCTCACGCTTGCGATTCGTGGCGGGTGGTCAAATCCCGTTATTCGGGTCATAGCGGCAGTCTGTGGTGCGCTAATGGCACTTCTGCCGCGTCGCGTACTCGCCCTTTCACTCCGCCTTGCCTACCAAAACCCCGAAGCGATCGAACTCCGTTCGTGGGTCGTCCCAGCAACGCGAAGCCTTGGGGTCACCTATCTCCGATTTGCTCTCAGAACTGGTGACCGGAAGGCGTCGTAGTCACCAGAACGGACCGGGCGGCTCCGCCAAATCCGGCGGCTTTTGAGGACTGAGCCGCTTGGCCACATATGGAATCGCTTGAAATGTATGCCGACTACGTCTGTTCGTTCTGTTATTTGGGCCACGCGTCACTGACCCAGTACCGTGAGGGCCGAAGCGAGCCACTGACCGTCGACTCGTTGCCCGCTCAACTGGTTTCATACGTGGTGAAAACGGCTCACCCCGACCGGTGGACTGCGTTCGACGCCGCAATCTACGACGCTCTTTGAATCGAAGGCCGAGATATCGGCGACAGTGACGTGCTTCGGTCGCTCGCGACGGCTGTCGACATAGGCCCTCAAATCGTCACCGACGCGCTTGCCGACGACAGCGCACGCGAGCAACTCGAGGCGGTGTTTCAGGAGGCCAAAGAGCGTGGAATTACTGGCGTTCCGGCGTTCGTCTATGGGGACCACGTCGCTCGTGGCGCCGTCCCGCCAGTACATATAAAACGGCTCGTCGAAGGCGTCTGATCACTGTAGTTTTTCCAACGCTCGAAAGAAGTTGACCGACGGACCAGCTAACGAGAGCGGCTGGTCGGCCAACGAAATCTCAACTGTCGTCGGCAACTCGAGTTGCTGTCTGTTGCGGCCATCGGCGATGGTGTAGCCATGGTCCGCGCCTGAAAGGGTGATCTCGAGGGGATCCTCGGAGCCGACGACCAACGGTGGCATCGACTCGGTGGCACACATCTGGGTGAGGACCAGCACGTCAAGTCCCGGTCGGATGAGTGGTCCGCCTTCACTCAGGTTGTACGCCGTTGACCCCGTCGGTGTTGCTACCAACACACCATCGCCACGGCTATGGGTGTAACATTCGTCATCAACGTGCACCTCCAACTCTACGCCACCAGCCGGGCCGCGGCGTGGCCCATGGACGACGATTTCGTTGAGTGCGGGCTCGAGGGTCCACCCGTCTCCAGTTGCATGCAACCGGTTGACCTCGCGAGTCTCGAGTGTCTCCCCAGCAACCAGTGTTTCAGTTAGTTCGGACACCGCTCTGACCGCATCTGTCGGCGCGACGGCATTGAGAAAGCCAACCTCACCTAAATTGACCCCAACAACCGGTGCTGTCGCCGCCTCGCGGGCAACGAATAAAAAGGTCCCATCACCACCAATACTTACGACGAGGTCGGTGTCGGCCATCGCCGTGACGGAAACACCAGCCCGGCCGAGTCGACCCGCCGTTTCCGCATCGAGTGTCACGGTAACGTGTTGGCTCTGGCCCTCGAGGGTGGTTATGAGGGTTTTGGCGAGTGCAGTCGCTCGGTCGTTGTCTCGTTGGGCGACAATGCCGACGGTGACGTCCATCGTGGAGTCGTACCGACCGGGCGAGCAAAAAACTCCCCTTCCGTCGCCACGGGCAGGAAGATTCATTTGACTGGCTTGCTTCCATACAGCATACTGACTTTAGGCTCGAGGGAAATGTCATTCCGATATTGCGGGCACTCGGCTGTTGCTCAGCGGTTTCCCACACTCGTCACGTATGACCTGAGGTGGGACGATGAGTGAGGACACTACCGACGGAGACTGGTTCGAGCGGGCAGTCAAGGGGGAACGAGAAGACGGTTCAGAGGAGGGCAAGCCACCGCTCCCGGTTGAAACATCCGATATCGAACCGACCGAAGAAGCGAACGATCCTCGGGATACCGCACCCTCCCCAATGGAAGAGCCGGCCCAAGACGTGTTTGAATTCGAGCGAAAAAACGCTGAGTCGACACCTGACTCAGACGACAACGCAGGCGGTGGCTCGTTATTCGATGAAGACTTTGGGTCAGCACTCGAGAACGCATCGGTTCCCGATAGTGGCGGCGAAAGCGGGCCAGAAATTGGATTCGGTCCGGAGGTTGGTGGCGGCGGTGGTTTTGATGCCGACGACGACATCGACACCGAGTTGCCGCGGATCGAACTCGGGATCGACGGCCTCGACCGAATGATCAGCGGCGGGGTTCCGGAACGGACGTTAATTACGGCCATCGGGAGCGCCGGCACCGGGAAAACCACATTTGGACTCCAGTTTCTCAACCATGGCCTTGAGAACGGCGAGCATGCGGTGTTTATCACCTTAGAGGAGACCCGAGAACGGGTGATCAACAGCGCGACCGAAAAGGGATATGCGTTCGACGAGTTCGATGCTAACGGCCAACTGGCAATCGTCGATATCGATCCGATCGAAATGGCAAACAGCCTCACATCGATCCGGAGTGAACTCCCCTCGCTTATCGAAGAGTTCGGGGCGAGTCGGCTCGTCCTCGATTCGGTTTCCCTGCTCGAGGTGATGTATGAAGACCGCGCCAAGCGACGCAACGAGATTTTCGATTTTACCCGGAGTCTCAAACAGGCTGGAGTGACAGCGATGTTAACCAGTGAAGCCTCCGAACGGACGCCGTATGCCTCCCGGTATGGCATTGTCGAGTACCTGACTGATGCCGTCTTCGTCTTACAGTACATCCGACCGGACGATTTCCGAGAGACACGAATGGCAGTCGAAATCCAAAAGATTCGGGACGCAAACCACTCCCGAGAAAAAAAGCCCTACGAGATCACCAACGAAGGGATCTCCGTCTACCAGCAGGCGAACCTGTTTTAGCGACCCCTAAAGCGGCGTTGCCCTTGCAGCTGCAAGCCGATATCTTTCTTCGAGAGTATCATCTACGCCGGTATGGCAGATCGGACGAGTGAGACGGGAACGATAGACCGGACAGAACTGGCGGCGTATTTACAAACCCTCGCCGAAGAGTTCGACGGCGAGAGTGAGACGATTTCCGTTCGTGTCGGCAACAAATCGGTAACGCTGCAGCCACCAACGGAACTCGAGTACGAGATTTCCGTTATCGAACGCTCATCGGTCCTCCGAGGCAATCGGGAAACCGTCTGTCTCGAGATTGACTGGAAACCCTGAGTGGGGCAGGCGTGTTCCCAACGGGTGGGAATATGGGTTGCTGTTGAAGGGGGTTAGGGCCCCAGTTGTCGATAGACGGTGACATCCCATGTCGACCCAAACCAACAACCAACTTGAAAGTACGATTGGCGGAATTACCCTTCACGGCCGGCCACACGCGCTGAGTGCGTGGTTCATCCTTGGATTGCGACTGGTGATGGGTGGAGCGTTCCTCGGTGCGGGACTCGGGAAACTCACCATCTTTGCGGGTGAGGCATTCGACGCCAGTGGCTACCTAATGGGGGCCGAAGGACCCCTTGCCGGCGCTTTCGCGGCGATGGCAGCCAACCCCGCGTTGATCGATATCATCAACGTCGTCGTGCCAGCAACCCAGATCTTAATCGGCGTCGGCCTGCTCGTCGGCGGCCTCGTCCGTCTGGCTGCCCTCGGTGGAGCCATGCAGATGTCGATGTTCTACCTCGCCAGCTGGGATATGGCCGGTCCGCTTGGCTTCGTTAACGCGGATCTGGTCTACATCATGGTGTTCCTCGCTGTCGCCGCATTCGGTGCAGGCCGCATCCTCGGTGCTGACGGCTACATCGAACAGCTTGACGTCGGCGGCCAACCGCTCATCGAACGCTTCCCCAAACTCAAATACATCCTCGGGTAATCACACTCGAGTAGATTCGAAAACCCAATCACTGAACAGCCCACTCGCAGACACAGATAGGGAACTACTTTTCCCTCGACTCGAGAACTCCATATGCCAATGTACGAGACGATCCTCTTTGCAACCGACGGCAGCGACCATGCCGAGACCGTCGGGACACACGCAATCGATATCGCCAAAAATCGAGGCGCAACCTTGCACGTCCTTTCTGTCGTCGACGACCGCGCGTTCCTGTTGCTCGATGACGACCGTGTTACGGAAGTCCGCGCAGATCTAGAACGGGGTGCCCGTGCAGCAGTCACCGAAGCGACCGAACGGGCGACTGATCATGATGTCGAGACCTACTCTGCGGTCGAAACTGGACACCCCGCCGAACACATCCTCGAGTACGCTCGAGCCAATGAGGTCGACCTGATCGTGATGGGCACCAGCGGCGACAATTACGAGCAAAACGTTGTCGGCAGTATCTCCCAACGGGTCGTCCAGCAGTCGCCGGTACCGGTCGTGACTGTCGGTCAGGGCACCTAACATATCCGATAACCCATCAGTTCAACAAACTGTACATTGATATTGCTCGGGTGAATAACCGTCCTTGAATGCGCCGCTCGCTCGTCATCGCCGCCGTCCTCTGTGCAATCGCGTTCATCATCGTTGGTGGCCCATCCCTGCTTTTGTCACCGTCGACTAGCGATGTCGCCCCCGAAGAAGAAGACCGGGAGTTCCCTGACGTTGTTTCGTTTGAGGATTCAGACAGTGGCTTCTGGGCGTTTATGAGTGCGTCTGAGAGCCATGAAAAGCGCAGTCCGATCAACGTGATCGTTCGCGGTGATTCGGAGGCCGTCATCCACGCACTCACCGAAGAGGGCGATGGCGAGTGGGTCGAGATGGATGAGGAGCAGTATGATGCCGAACCGGAAACGTACGGCTTCTTAGCGGACGAGCAACACCACGCGACAGGTACCCAGTGGGGTGAGGCAGCGGGGACGACCCGCTACGCCTGGATTGATCCCGGTGACGAGGGCGAGCCATACTGGGCTACCGAAGACCTCCAACTGGATGACGGTGATTATTACGGCCACCGGATGCATATCCGCCTCTATGAAAGTCCAAACGACGATGACCAGTGGGTTGCCATGCAAGGTCACACCGAACACTTCGATTGGTTTACGCTCCGCCACCGCGTCGACGGCGTCGAAGCTGCACAACTCGAGATTGAATCTGAGTTCATGGCGTTACCAACCGTCGATAACCAATCGGATGTGAGCCGGATCAATATCGATAACTCCGGACCCTCTGACGCCGACGGCTGGGCGACGCTTATCGATTTGCGGTCGATGGCCGTGATTCCGTTCCTCATCAGTTTCGCCCATCGACGAAAACGGACCGCAACGGGGACAGAGCAGACGGAGCGAGCTGACAGTGCAGGGACCACCCACCTCACCGACGTTGACCGCGCCCGCCTCACCGCCGCTCGAGACCGACTCGAGGCGCGCCACCTCATCCTCGTGGGAGCGATACTCGCGCTCTACTTGGGCGTTCGCGTGGTTGGTGTCGCCCTCGAGCGCAACGTTTCATTCCTTTCGATGCACATGATCGCGGCGCTGTTGTATCCGTTTATTGCCCTTGGCATTCCGATTGCTACCTACGCCATTGCCAGCGGGTTGAAACGGCGGATCGACGCCGCAGTAACCGCCTCGCTCTCGCTTACCGTGGCAATCTGGATTGATTACGGGCTGATAGGCGTCGATTCCCTACCCGTCGATGTCGTCCTGCAACGGATGCTCGTCATTGTCGCACTCGGACTCATCGCCGGTGGCGCAGCAAAACGAGCGACACGGGAGTCACGATTCAACGATATGCTAGTCGCTGGTGTGGCAATGTGGGCTGCCATCCTCATCGGAACGCTATTTGGCTACGTCTAGACGCCTTTCACCACCCTTTTTCTCCCTTGAGAGCCAATTTACGCAAGCTATGGACGGGACACTCGACCACACGATGATCCGCGTAAGCGACCTCGAAGAATCCCTTGAGTGGTATCAAACCCACCTCAACTACGAGGAGAAAGACCGGTATGCGGGCGATGGCTTTACCATCGTCTACCTCGGGCCCGAAGAGATGCACGAAGACGGGGCGATGCTCGAGTTGACCCACAACGAAGGCGAAGACGAGCTCACGGTTGGCGACGCGTGGGGACACATTGCCGTCCGAGTGCCCGAAGACGAACTCGAGGAGGCCTACCAGACACTGATGGATGAGGGTGTCGAGGATTACCGTGATCCGGAGTCCTGTGGCGGTCGCTATGCGTTCGTCAAAGACCCAGACGGCCACGAAATCGAAATCGTCAAACGTGACTACGGGGCCCGGTTCAGTCTCGACCACACGATGATTCGTGTCGAGGATGCCGACCAGGCACTTGGCTTCTGGACGCGAAAGTTCGATTACAACGAGGTCAAACGCTGGGAGTCAGACACCTTTGCGAACTACTTCGTCGAACGTGAGGATGCCGCTCCTGAGGAGATGGCCGTCGAACTCACCTACAACTACGATGGCCGGAGCTACGAGATGGGTGACGCCTGGGGGCACCTCTGTGTCCGAATCGACGACGTTCACGACGACTGGGAACTGCTGATGAAACGGGAGGCACCCGACTATCGGGACCCAGAAGACTGCAACGATCTCTATGCGTTTACAAAGGATCACGACGGTCACGAAATCGAACTCCTCGAGCGCGACCTGGACGCGGATTCGCTGTTCCCGTTCTAAGAACCTCCCAGAACAGAGCTGGCTGTCTAACCTATTTTTACCCCGGCTTCTTACGCGTGGCATGGAGTACTCAACCCTCGGTTCGACCGGCATGGAGGTCAGTCGCCTCTGTCTTGGCTGTATGAGCTTTGGCTCGAGTGAGTGGCGTGAGTGGGTACTCGAAGCCGAAGAGAGTCATGAGATTATTGACCGAGCGATCGACCTCGGGATCAATTTCTTCGATACGGCGAATATGTACTCAAAAGGTGAGTCAGAGCGAATTTTGGGTGAAGCACTCGATGGGCGACGCGAGGAAATGGTCGTCGCGACAAAAGGCTACTTTCAGATGCGTGAGGATGACCCCAACTCGGGTGGGCTCTCACGGAAGGCGATCGAACAGGAGTTGGCTGCGAGTTTAGACCGACTCGGAATGGAGACGGTTGATCTCTACCAGATCCATCGATACGACGACTCGACACCGCCTGAAGTCACGCTTTCGGCCCTCGATGACGCCGTGCGTCGAGGACAGGCGCGATACGTGGGCGCCTCTTCAATGTGGACCCACCAGTTTGTAGAAATGTACCATCTCGCCGGGCAACTGGGCCTCGAGCGGTTCCAGACAATGCAAAACCACTACAACCTGGTCTATCGCGAAGAAGAACGCGAGATGCTCCCGTTCTGTGCAAAAAAGAACGTTGGTTTGCTTCCGTGGTCGCCACTTGCCCGTGGCTATCTCACGCGGCCGCATGCAGAAATCGACGCGACGGCACGTGGGGAAAGCGAGGAGCATCTGTACGACCATCCATACCGCGAGGGCGGTGGGAAAACGATCAACGA
>LFCJ01000828.1_pt1 | contig 20268 bp, 19 predicted proteins | sample 643141 | NCBI WGS metagenome assembly LFCJ01 (sample SAMN03766243, study PRJNA286221) | soda lake metagenome | biome: soda lake; feature: Kulunda steppe; material: water; isolation source: sample B1-Br-g2 brine of Lake Bitter-1 | place: Russia: Kulunda steppe | collected 2010-07
GTGCAGAAGCGGGCAAGGGTGAGGTTGTTCGCCTATTAAAGGAGGTCGTGAGCTGGGTTTAGACCGTCGTGAGACAGGTCGGCTGCTATCTATTGGGGGTGTTATTGGTTCCTGACGGGAACGTTCGTATAGTACGAGAGGAACTCCGAATGGGTGCCACTGGTGTACCGGTTGTCTGAGAAGGCACGTGCCGGGCAGCCACGCACCACGGGGTAACGGCTGAACGCATCTAAGCCGGAAACCCACCTGGAAAAGAGGAACCACCGAGGCCACTCGTAGAAGACGAGTTCGATAGACTCGGGGTGTACGCGTCGAGGCAACGAGACGTTGAGCCCGCGAGCACTAACCGGCCAAGCCACACACTCATAACTACAACGCATTTGGATCGGACCCGCGAACGGGTCCAGACGCAAACTGGACTACACATACACACGGTATCAGACTGACCGATGATGGTCTGCGCGACGGTTCGAGTCCGTCGATCGGCGTTACGGCGGCCAGAGCGGCGAGGGACCTCCCGTACCCATCCCGAACACGGAAGATAAGCTCGCCCGCGTATCGGCAAGTACTGGAGTGGGAGACCCTCCGGGAACGTGGATTCGCCGCCGACTACTCATATCGAATTCGGCCTCCAGAGCATTCGCTCTGGGGGCCGTTCGTATTTTCATACTCGAGAGCGCTCGCTGAACAGTTCGTCACCCGTTCGTTGTATAGTAAAAGCCGGTTTCCGGAACGGCAGTTCCAAATATGTTTGGGAGTGAAGTTATTGGTTCGTATAAAAAGAACGAACTATGATGGACGGCGCTGTCACGTGGATCGATGCTGTATACGATCTGTTATCTAGTGCCCGCCGTCGGCACGCTCTTTACGCCATCGAGGAGCACGGTCGTCTCTCCGTCGAGCAACTTGCCCGCCGAATCGCCGACCGTGAGGCGGCTGCCCAACTCGAGCCGGAAGACCTGGGGACGGTCAAAGCGACGTTACTTCACAATCACCTCCCGCGGTTGGCGGCTCACGACGTCGTCGAGTACGACGAAACCCGGAAGCTGGTAACGACTGGGAGCCAGTTCGACGAGCTTCGAGAGACACTATAGTAGCCACTGCAAGTCAGTGCACACCTGATCGCCAGACGGTTCGGCGATCAGTGTATAAATCGTTGCAGTTGTTACTATAGCGCGTGCCAGGACCTTCGAGAACGGACTGGCCGATTCGTCAGTATCGACCGACGGTGACTGATACGGGCTGCTGTCTCGATGTCCCGGTCCGACCGTAGGTGTTCGCGATCGGGTCGGAAACGACCCCTCATTGTCCGGATGGAGCGGTAGTACGAATCTGCCACGAGCTGGACGCTGGTTTCGATAGGATCCGCGAGCGGCACTGTCTCTGGGGTCAGCTTTCGTCGACGGTTCGACCTGTACCGCTGACAGGTCACGGAGCGAAACATAGTAGCCACGGCACTGCACACCCGATCGCAAATCAACGCCCAGTCCAACCTGTACTGGGCGCTCGAGTACGACCGGCGTGTGACTGGGTGGCTACTATAGTACGATAGACTGAGAAGTCCGTCCGGTGTCGAACCGGTGGAAGTGTCACCCGGAACACTAACGTCCAGCCTCATCCCGTGGCGGCATGCCGTGTCAGCTGGCTAACCCTCGTGCCGGGCGGGGGACAGAACCGGTCCCCAGGTCAGTAGTGTAGCGTGCCCGGGTTCGCCGTTCCGTCATCGCACCCGAATGGGTAAACTCGGACGGGGACTAGAGGCACGCAGTTTAGGTACGAGTGGGAGTCGTTTAACGTTTTCAGTCCCGGGACGAGCGGGGAGTCGAGTGCGATGACGACGCTCCTACGACCGAAGTGTGTGCCTGTCGAAAATCCGACGAGCTGGTCCGATTTGTAGTACGACTGAAACGGTTTCCATCACCGATCGACCGGCAGCCGTCAGGTGGGGCTGCTGTCCGTCTCGGCTGGTGTCGCCGGTGGATCAGTCGGCGGACTCGTCGCCGAAACTCTCGATCTGTTCGCGGATCCGGTGTGCCATTCGCAACTGTTCGTCGACGAGTTCGGCCGTCGCTTCGGCTGCCTCGAGTGCGGCTTCGGAGTGGTCGGCGTAGCCGTCGGCCATCGAGACCATCTCGTCGACGCTGTCGACCTGCTCGTCGTTGGCGGCAGCGATCTCCTCGACGCCGGTCGCGGCTTCGTCGACGGTGGACGCGATATCTGCGAGGGACTCGAGCGCATCGTCGATGTCGTCGCTCGCGGTGTCGACGATCTCGTTGGTCTCGCGAGCCGCGTCAACGGTCCGGTCGGTCTGTTTCTGGGCGTCTTCGATCCGGCGGGTTATCTCTTTGGTATGGGCTTTCGTTTCGGAGGCCAGCGACTGGACTTCGTCGGCGACGACGGCGAACCCGTCACCGGCGTCGCCGGCGTGGGCGGCCTCAATGTTGGCGTTGAGCGCCAGAATGTTGGTCTGGTCTGCGACCTCGCTAATCACGTCGACGATCTCGTCGATCTCGTCCATCCGGTCGTGCAGGCTCGTCGCGGTCTCCAGTAGCTCGTCGGCCGTCTCGACGACGTCCTCGACCGCCGCTTTCGCTTCGGTACTCGCTTCCAGACCGTCTTCGGCCGTTCGCTTCGACTGTTCGGCGGCGCTCGTGACTTCTTCTGCACTCGCAGCGACTTCCTCGACGCTTGCGCTGTAGTCCTGGAGTTCGTCGCGCATCTCCTCGGCCATCGCTGTCTGCTCGTCCGCACGTGACTCGAGGTCGGCCATCGTTTCGGTGATCTCCCGTGCGGTCGCCTCCTGCTGGGTCGCGAGGGAGCCGACTTCGTTCGTCACGCGGGCGCGGGTTTCTGCGAGCGCTCGCTCTTTTTCGCGGAGTTCGGTGACGTCGCGGATGACCGAGACGGCTCCCATCAGATTGCCTGTGTCGTCGTACATCGGGGCGTTCGAGAGCACGACGTCGAGCGTCTCGTCGCGGTGGTTCAGCACTTCGAGGTCGAGTTCGCGGATCGGCTCTTCGGTCTCGAGGACGCGTTCGATGACTGTTTCTCTCGTGCCGTGGGTTTCGTCGGTCCGAAACAGCTCCCACAGTTCCAGTTCCTTCGCTCGCGCTTCGGGGACGCCGGTCAGTTCCGCCATCGCCTCGTTGTAGACGACGACGTCGCCGTTCCCGTCGATAACGAGGACTGGGTTGATCATCTCGTTGAGCGCGTTGATCCAGACGCTTCTGGACTCGCTCTGGTGGTAGGTGTCCATCGCTACCTGCAGGTCGAGGTTCGTGAGTCGCATCGTCGCGAGGGCGTCTTCGAGCGTCTCGGTTGCCCGGGTAGAGACCAGTTCGTGGGCGTCGTCGTCGAGGTCGTCCTCGAGGTCGGCGACGAACCGCTCGAACAGTTCCGTCAGGAGCCGCTCGTGGTAGCGCGCGTAGCTGCCGATGTACTGTTTGGCCGGCATCCCCAGCATGCTGTGGAGTGTGCCGATAACTGCACGTTGCCGAAAGTAACCGATCCCGTAGCCGGAGTCTTCGCCTTCGTCGGAGGCGTAGTCGCCGAGGCTTCGGAGGTACTCCGACTGGGTCGATTCGAGCTCCTCGAGCGACCGGCTCGATTGTGCGAGGATGGCACGGCTCTCGTCGAACGACTGTAAGTGGTCGTAGAACGTCGTCGCGAAGTCGTCGGCGACCGAGTCGAACAGGGGGGTGAGTTCGGCGAGCCGGTTCCGGTCGCGCTCGTCGAAGCCGACGAACTCCTTTCGCCACTCGATCTCGTCCTCGTCGAGCCCGATACGCTCGATCAGTTCCTGCTCGTCGACCTCGTCGCGAAGTCCGACGAGAGACTGTGGCGAGCGACGTGATGACATACACGGCTATCTAGACAGATAAATCATAATACTTTGGGCAGTTTGGAGATATACCCGAGCCAGAGGGGTTCGCCGGCCGAATTCTCCGAAGCGGCTTTCGGGTCGCTGAGTTTCGTCGCGAGCGTTGGTCGAGGGACCTGCGATGGCGATAGCACTCCGAAACGAGAACGGACGAAGGGGGAACGCGATCCAGCGTCCCGATTTCACAGACGATCCGCGGCTGGCGTCGAAGACCGAGGTCAGTAGAGATACTGGTCTTCGGTGAACTGGACGTAGTTGCCGTTGCGATAGCGGTACTTTCGCTTCTTGTACCCTGCCAGAATCTTCAGCGCGTCGAGTCCTGCGGAGTACCGTTTCGAGAGCAAGGCGGTGTCGGCGCCGTCAGCTTGCATGTCGGTGACGACGTCGAACGCCCAGTCCCAGTCGTCGGGCGTGTAGTCGTCGACGATGTCGGCGAAGGCGACGTTGCGCAGGATCTCGTCGCCGATCGCTCGTTTCCAGAGTTCGTTGTAGTGCTCGAGCGAGTCCGTCGCGGCGAGTCGGCCGGCGATCTTCCCGGTGCGGACGGCGACGTGGTAGCCCCCCTCGTGGAACGCCGAGGTGGTCCCCATCGCACCGCCAGCGACGGCGATGTTTGCGCCGACGGGGGAGTCGATCGGTCGGGTCGACGAGATCGGGTAGGTCTCCGTCCCCTTCGATTTGCCGCGGTCCTCGACGATCGGGATGTCCTCCTCGACGTCGTACTCGTCGCCGTACTCGCGTTCGAGCAGGCGGCTGATGTACTCGGCGCCGGACGGGAGCGTCTCGTCGTCGTGGTCCAGGAGAACGTACGAGTCCGGGTCCTCGACGTCCTCGAGGCGCATGGCGATCGGCATCGTGAGCCCGACGCGGGCGACGGTGCCGTCGTTGGGGAAGACCCAGGGGTAGGCGGTCTCGCCGGGGATGTACCCCCACCAGAACTTGAGCCGGTCCTCGAACTCCTCGAACAGCTCCGGGGGGAACTCGCGGTACTCCTGGTAGGCGATGTGGTTGGCTTCGGGTGGCGAGAGGTGAGTCGAGATGCTTCGTCCGGGTGGCGTGAACTGATCGAGTGCGTCGAGGGTCACGCGACGCTGTGGGCCGTCGGCGAGGACGACGTACTGGGCTTCGAGCTGGTCGCCGTTCGAGAGGGTGAGCGTGTGGGTCGGCCCCTTCGGACTCGAGGCCCGGAGGTCCGTCTCGAGGTCGGTGACACTGGTTCCGATGCGAATCTCCGCTCCGGCGTCGGTCGCACGTTCGTGGAGCCAGTCGTCCATTCGCGTCCGGTGAAAGGTGTAGCCGAAGTTGGGGTAGCTGGCGTCGATCCCCGTCGTCGTCAGCTCGAGGGCGGACGACGGACCGATGAATTCGGTGGCCTCGAGTTCCCGGTGGATCACGTCGTCGGGAATCTCCCGGTAGTCGAAGTCCATGATGTCGATCCAGTAGTCGAGCATGCCGGCTGCGTCGGTCGAGTCCGGCCCGAGTGCGTCGCGGTCCTCCCGGGGGACACCCTGTTCGAACAGGACCGTCTCGGCGCCGTGGGAAGCGGCCCGTTCCGCCGCGGACGTACCTGCGGGACCACCACCGACGATCGCGACGTCTACGCGTTCCATATTCTCTGTGGACTCAGCGGCCCGTATTAAACTGCCTGCATTTCGGGCCTGGAATCGGTGGCGACTGGCCGGGAGCCGGGAGACGAACGTTTTTGATCGCGTCGATCAAGCACCCGTACATGACGGAACACGATGCCGACGAGTCCGGGCGGGAGCAGTTGGACGACGATTCGACGGACGTCCTCGTCCTGCGGCGGGGAACCCACGGCGTGCCGGTCGAACGGTACGTCGAGGCGATCCGCGACCGACTGCCGGATCACACGGTCGATCTCGCACGAACGCCGGCCGAGGAGCGCGAAGCGATCCGCACTGCGCAGTGCGTCACCGGCATGACGCTCGAGGACGACCTCCTCGAGGCCGCCGAGAACCTCGAGGTGTTTGCGTGTGCCTATGCCGGGACTGACCACCTTCCGATGGACGCACTCGAGGACCGTGGCGTCACCGTGACGAACGCCTCCGGCGTCCACGGGCCGAACATGGGCGAGCACGTCCTCGGATCGATCTTGCACTTCACGCGGCGGTTTCACGTCGCCGCCCGCAGACAGCGCCGTCGGGAGTGGCGCCACTACAAGGCCCACGAGCTGCAGGGCTCGACGGTCACGATCGCCGGCCTGGGTGCGATCGGGACGGCGGTCGCCGAGCGTCTGGAGCCGTTCGGCGTCGAAACGATCGGCGTCCGGTACTCGCCCGAGAAGGGCGGTCCGACGGACGAGGTGGTCGGCTTCGACCGCGACGCGTTCCACGGCGCGCTCGCCCGGACGGACTACCTCGTGCTCGCCTGTCCGCTCACCGAGACGACCCGCGGGCTCGTCGACGATGCGGCGCTGACGACTCTCGACCCGGAGTCGGTGATCGTGAACGTGGCTCGCGGCCCGGTCGTCGATACGGACGCGTTGCTCACGGCACTGCGCTCCGGCCAGATTCGTGGCGCGTCGCTCGACGTGACCGATCCGGAACCGCTTCCGGAAGACCACCCGCTGTGGAAGCTCGGGAACGTCCAGATTACGCCGCACAACGCCGGCCACACGCCGAAGTACTACGATCGGCTGGCCGACATCGTCGCCGCGAACGTCCACCGAGTGGACGAGGAGGGGCCGAACGCGTCCCTCGAGAATCAGATCGTCCCCTGATACGATCTGTTACAATTCGTTATTGATGACCGCTGCCCCGTCGGAGCGATCACCGGTAAAACGTTGTAACAATCCGTATGAGACGGACGGGGAGCCGTTCGACTCGAGCTGACGGTGGCCGGCAGACGAGTCGGCAATCGCCACGCCCGTGTGTACTTTTTTGATGGTCTGTCTCCAAGGGCGCGTATGAACCAGTACCGAGGCTTCGACGCTCGCGGGCGTGCTGTCGTATCGACCGCCGAACCGACGGCGCGAGCGGGGGAACTCCGATGACGCTCACGTTCGACGACACCGTGATCGTCCCGCTCGCCGATCCGGACGACGGCGAGCGAACTGGTAGGGCGCTCGCACCGTATCTCGAGCCCTCGAGCACCGTCGTCCTGATCAACGTGATCGAGAAAGGCGGGGGCACGATCGACAAAGCACCCATGGAGCGGCGCAAGGAGTACGCAGAAGAGATCTACGAGCGCGGCCGCGAGGCGCTCGCGGACTCGCCGGCGACCGTCGAGACGGCGACGCTGTTCGGCACGGACGTCGTCGAGACCATCTTCGAGGCGGCCAAAGAGCGCGAGGCGGACGCTGTCGTTTTCAACCCCCGGAAGGGGAACCGTATCGCCGAGTTGCTGACCGGCGACGTGGCTCGCCGGCTGGTCAGGGAGGCGAAAGTTCCGGTCGTCTCGCTTCCCAAGTGACGACGTCGAGAGAGCGGTAGGCTACCCAGCGGAAATCGACGAACCGACTGGTGACGAACCGACTCGAGGGTTCGCTCCGTCTGCTGACGGGCTACTGCGTCAGTGACTCGCCACCGTCGGCTCGAGCGGACTGGTTTTCGCACTCATCGATCGAGATCGCTCGAGCGAGGCGGTCGGCCCCCGGATCGGAAAGCGAGACGAGGTTCGACGCGGGGTCGAAGTGGACGAGGCCGGCGTCGGCGAGCGCCGGGAGGTGGGCGTGTCGAAGCGAGAGTCGGACGCGCCGACGAGTTCCGATAAGTGCGTCCCCCAGTTCGGCGATGCGGGCTCGCTCGCCGTCCGCCTCCTCGAGCGCGAGGTGGTCGGCGAGGTCGACGACCGACGTCGGTGTGGTCGTCTCGAGCCGCCGGAGGATCCTCCGATACCGCGGATCCGACAGCAGCGACGCCGCGTCGTCGCTCGAGGGTGACGTCGACGACTGCAGCGATTCCGGATCCGAGATGACGGGCAACATGAGCCACCGTCAGTGCCGAGTGGATTAGTACACACCGCCAAATCGTGTGGGTACCGACGCACCGACTCCCGGCGACGTCGTCTCATACTGAGTGCTGTACCGATGTACCGGCGAAACCGCCGCTCAGGTTGCGGTTGCGCCGGAGATGACTCACAGGAGTCCGTATCAGTCGGATCGGCTCGGTCGGATTTCGACGGCGCGCGTAGGCGTGTCATCGGCCAGCGCAGCCGCCGGTGGAGCGAGTGCCAGCGCAGTCGCTGGAAGGACGTGTGACAGAAAAACCGACGCAGCGGAACGCGGCCTCTAGAGGTAGCCGTTCTCGAGCAGCAGTTCGCCGTTGAGGACGCTCGCGCCGGCGGCGCCGCGCATCGTGTTGTGGGCGAGGCAGTTGTACTGGAGGCCGAACGTCGACTCGCGGATACCGCCGGCGGAGATCGTCATGCCGTCGCCGAGGGTACGGTCGAGTCGCGGCTGTGGGCGGTCGGGGTCCTCGAAGACCTCGATGAGCGGGTCGGGCGAGGAGGGCAGGTCGAGGCCGGGGTACTCGCGCATGGCCTCGGCGGCGTCCTCGGGGCTCAGGTCGGCTTCGGTCTCGACGAAGACGTTCTCGAGGTGGCCGTCGATCGTCGGGATGCGGTTACAGGAGGCGCCGACCTCGACGTCGTGGAGGTCGAGTGCCGCGCCGTCGAACGTCCCCAGCAGCTTCTTTGACTCGGTCTCGAGTTTGTCCTCTTCGCCGCCGATGTAGGGGATGGCGTTGTCGATGATCTCCATCGAACTGACGCCGTCGTAGCCGGCGCCGGAGACGGCCTGCAGGGTCGCGACGTGGACCCGCTGGAGGCCGAACTCCTCGAGGGCGGCGAGCGTCGGGACGAACGTGATCGTCGAGCAGTTGGGGTTCTTGACGAGGGCGCCGTCCCAGCCGCGCTCGTCGCGCTGGACCTCGAGCAAGTCGAGGTGGTCGGCGTTGACCTCGGGAACGACGAGGGGGACGTCCTCGGCCATCCGGGCGTTCGAGGAGTTCGAGGAGACGACGTAGCCCGCCTCGCAGAAGTCGGGTTCGACCTCGGCACCGATGCTCGAGGGGAGCGACGAAAAGAGGAGGTCGACGTCGCCCGGGACCGCTTCGGGGTCGGTCGCCGTGACGGTCATCTCGGCGACGTCCGCAGGGATGGGGCTGTCGACGCGCCACTTGGCCGCCTGTCGATACGTCTTGCCGGCGCTCGACTCGCTCGCGGTCAACGCCGCGATCTCGAAGTCGGGGTGGGGCTCGAGGAGCTGAATCAGTCGCTGTCCGACGGCGCCGGTCGCACCGAGTACGCCAACTCGTACTGCCATTTTCCGCCACTCGGTCGTGGGCCCGCAAAACCGTTTGGATTTGTGTCGATCCGGTCGGTTCTACACCGGTCGTCTGCCGTCGACGTGGCCACTCTACAAGAAGACCCTGCATAGAAGGGATTAAGAAACCGGGGTGGTATCTAGTGACCAATGCAACACGAACGTCACGCAACGGAACCGGATCGGCGACTGGTCGTCGACGACCAGGGGTGGTCGAAATGACGGCCTCGACCACGAGCTCCGACGACATCGGCCTGTTCAAATCGCCGTTCAGCATCGCCTCGACGGGCGTCGGCGTCCTCGCGCTCCTGGCCAGCGTGGCCTTCCTCTGGACGGGCTATCAGGAGTCGACGCTGCCGGTTGCCGGGACCGAACTCTCGATGCTGTCCGGCCTCGTCGGGTTCATGCTCGCGGTACTCGTCGCCATCACCGCCCTCGTCATGGCGGCGTACATGGAGCCTGGGTTCGACAACTGATCACGCGGTCTAGGGTTCTACTGGATCGAATCGATTCGAGTGTCATCGCTGTCGTCGCTCTCCGGATCTCTCGGGGAGCTGTCGGCGCTGTGGCTGACGGGAAACGAACTCGAGTAGAAGGACCGATTTACGCTGCTGCCTGCGAACTCTTCTTGCGGGTGACGTAGCCGGCGATCCGATTTCGGACGCCTTTCGATTCGACGTTCGTGAGCTTGTTGACGCTCTCTTTGTTCTGTTCGAAGTCGGTCGTGAACGCGTCCGGGTACCGTTCCAGGAGGACGTTCCCGGTCTTCTTGACGTAGGCCGGTTTGATTGCCATGTCCCATCGTTCGTCCAGAGGCTCTTAATCCCTTTCTCTTTCGGTCGGTGACCGGTTCCGGAGTTACTCGAGCGCCCGTCGAACGGGCTCCTCGAGCGAGCCTCGAGCGCTCGACAGTCGCCCGCCGAGCCGACCCGCAGCCGTGGTCAGTCCGGTCGAACACTGGCGTGTCGGCGGCGCCACCGTCCTCGAGTTTATGTACGAAAACGCAGCCAACCGTCGTATGGTACTTCACTTCAGGAAGGCGACCAGCGTCTACAGGAAGACCTGGCCGTACGTTCTCCTGCAGTTCGGCATCGGCGTCCTGTTCGCACTCCTCGGCGTGGTCTACTTCGGACTCGCGCTGTGGCTCGTGGTTCGATTCCTCTGGGCTGGCGGCGGGGTAAGTTTGCTGATCGTCGCAGCCGCCATGTTCGTCGCTCTCGCCGTGTTCGCGTTCGTCTGGCGGCTGATACAGCGATACGTCCTCTACATGGTGAACGCCGGCCACATCGCCGTCATCGCGACCGCCGTCGAGACGGACGACGTCCCCGAAAACCAGATCCGCTACGGCGTCGAACAGGTCAGCGAAAACTTCCTCTCCGCGAGCGGGCTGTGGATTGTCGACGAAGTGATCGACGCGGTTCTCAGACAGCTGAGTCGATCGGTCGCACGGTTCCAGCAGCTGCTCCCCGTTCCGGTCCCGCGAAACATCCAGGTGCTGTTCACGCTGCTCGAGCGGTCGGTCACGATGGCCGTGTCGTATCTCGACAACGCCATCCTCGCGTACATCTTCGTCGACGACACCGAGAACACCTGGCGGTCGGCACGGGACGGTGTCGTTCTCTACGGGAAGACCTGGAAACTGGTCCTCGGATCGACGGTCGCCATCGTCTTCGGGATGTATGCGCTCGCGTTCGTGCTCGCAACGATGCTGGCTCCGCTCGCGGTCGCCCTCGATTTCCTCCCGACGACGATCGAGGCGCTGTCGTGGCTCCTGGTCGCCGGGGCGGTCGCGGTCGTCCACACGGGGATCGTCAAGCCGTGGGTCAAGACGGTCGTGATCACGACGTTCCTCATCGAACAGCGCGATCACACGCCGGACAGCGAGACGATGGCGTGGATCGAAGCGCGATCCGACCGGTTCGCCGAACTCGTAGAGAAAGCGGAGAACGAGGAGCCGATCGAAGAAGGCCACCAGGAGTCCGGCGGGACCCCCGACCCGGCGGCCAAAACCGGCGACTAGCCGACCTCCGGTCCCTGGCCCTCGGCTCACTCGAGCTCCCAGGGGGAGTGGTCGCGGACGACCTCGAGGGCGTCTCGCTCGCGCTCGTCACCCGCGCGGTCGACGACCGACGCGCAGTACTCGAGGCGCGCTCGAAGCCGGTCCTGGTCGTAGCCGTCGACACCGAGCCGGGAGGCGGCGACGGTCGCCTCGATCACGGCCCCGAAGCCGCGGTCGATCGTCGGCACCGTCCGACGCTCGACGGCCGACTCGAGTGGCTCGAGCGTCCACCGCTCCCAGTCGGTGCCGTCGTCGGTGCCTCGATCGATCCGCTCGACGGACACCCGCGTCCAGGCGGCCGCCTCCTCGAGGACGGGCTCGTCGAACTCGACGATCGAGCAGGCGGCCTCGGCGAAGGTCACGGGGTCGTCGACGAACTGGACGTAGCCCTCCCCCTGGCGGTGGAAGTTCCGTCGGGTTCGGGTGTTGCCCCAGGTCGTCGCGGTGATCGGGTCGCCCTCGAAGAGGCCGAGGGCAGCGGCGTTCCAGCGGTCGTTCGGCCCGAGCGTCGTGACGACCGACTCGGTAACGCCCATCAGGTCGACTGGCCACGCTCCGCCGTCAGGGGCGTCAGGTTCGCCGCGGGCTGCTCTCTGGGCGTCGTCGCTCATATCTCGAGTGTATCGTGCTCGAGGGCGATGAACAGTCCGGCTGCGGTCAGGTCTGCGGTCGTCCCCGGGTTGATCCCGCGCTCGACGAGGTCGTCGGCGAAAGCGTCGACGGCCGCTCGGTCCGTCCGAACGGCGTTCCGGTCGGCAAGTGTGGCCGCACGGTCGGTCACCTCGGCGGCGACGGCCTCGCCGGAGCGTTTCGCGACGAGAGTATCGGGGCGGTCGCCGAGCAACGAGAGGAACACCGACGCAGTTCGTTCCGAGAGGGGGCCGCCGACGTCGGCGAGTCGGCTGGCGGCCGCAAAGGAGCGTTCGAACCCCGTGACCCACTCGCGGGCGACGTCGTCGCCGGGGACGCCCCGCTCGAGGACGTCGAACAGGGTGAGTCCGCGGTCTTCGAGCGCCGGTATGGCCTCGCTCCCACGACGGACGTCGAGGTCGTCCAGCTCGGCCGGTGGCTCGGAGACGAACACGTCGACGTGCTCGAACGCGCGGTAGAACGCCGCCGCGTCGGCGACCGTCGTCCCCTCGACGACCCCCTCGACTATCGGCTGCGTGAGGTCCTCGCGAGCGGCCCTGACCAGCGGGACGAGCAACAGCAACGCGCCGAACTGGGTGTTGCCCCCGCCCTGGTCGGCCATTCCCGCGACGGCTCGTTCGAACGACGGGCCGACCGCGGCGCCGTCTTCGGCCATCTCGAGGCCTCGTTGTGCCCCTACCGTCCCCGCGAGGAAGTGTTCGAATCGCAGGTCCGCGAGGTCGCGATGCCGGTCGACGTTGCCCGGTTTGGGCGTGCCCGCAACCTCGAGCAGGAGGGCCAGCTGTGCGTTCTGGGCTGGCGTTCGCATGTCCGACCGGACGGGCGCCGTCGGCTTGAACGCCCCGACTGGACACGCGAGACCAGTACGGCTAAACCGACGCTGTCCCAAGCCCCGTCGATGACCGACACGGAGGGGGAACCCGAGTGGAGCCTCCCCGCCGACCTCGAGGCCGTTCGCGGGGCGCTGATCGAGTGGTACGAGGCCGACCACCGCGAGTATCCCTGGCGGGAGACCGATGATCCGTACGCGATCCTGGTCAGCGAGGTGATGAGCCAGCAGACCCAGCTCGATCGCGTCGTCGACGCCTGGGAGGAGTTCCTCGAGCGGTGGCCGACGACGGCCGATCTCGCGGCGGCCGACCGGGCCGACGTCGTGGGCTTCTGGACGAGCCACAGCCTCGGCTACAACAACCGGGCGAAGTACCTCCACGAGGCCGCCCGGCAGGTCGAGGCGGGCGAGGTCGGTCCAGACCGACCTCGTGAAGGCGGCGAAGCCGCAGAAACGGGCGGCGAGTTCCCGACCACGCCCGACGAACTGCAGGAACTGATGGGCGTCGGCCCCTACACTGCCAACGCGGTGGCGAGTTTCGCCTTCAACAACGGCGACGCGGTCGTCGACACGAACGTCAAGCGCGTCTGTTACCGGGCGTTCGACGTTCCCGACGACGACGCGGTCTTCGAGGAGGCTGCGAACGAGCTCATGCCCGCGGGCCGTTCGCGCGTCTGGAACAATGCGATCATGGAACTCGGCGGCGTCGCCTGTGGCCAGACGCCACGCTGTGACGAGGTCGGCTGCCCGTGGCGCGAGTGGTGTGGGGCCTACGCGAGCGGCGATTTCACCGCCCCCGACGTCCCGACCCAGCCCAGCTTCGACGGCAGCCGCCGGCAGTTCCGCGGCCGCGTGATCGCGACGTTGCGCGAGTACGACGAACTCGAGTTCGACACGCTCGGTCACCGGGTTCGGGTCGATTACACGCCGGACGGCGAGTACGGCCGGGAGTGGCTCGCGGGCCTGCTCGCGGACTTAGAAGACGACGGGCTGGTCGACGTCCTCGAGCGCGACGGGGAGCCAGTGGCCCGACTCCATCGATAACGCCGGGAGCTGTCGACGTCCTCGAACCGACCCTTTCCGACGTCAGAACGCGAGAAGTACGAGGATCGCCACCAGAATGAACGCCGCCCGGAGGCCGGTGTTCACGACGATCACTTTCGTCCCGAACTCCGCGCCCCAGATGCCGTACTGGAAGGGGATCGACCGCTTGGCCGTCGAGACCGTCAACGAGAACAGACCGCCGAGCAGGAGCGTGATCACCGCCTCGGTCGGGGTGAAGACGTCGCCGATCATCGGCGCGATGGCGATGGCGCCGCTCGTCGGGTCGACCGTCGCGACCAGGATCACCGGTACCGCTGCGCCGGGCAATCCGACCACCGACGAGAGCGGCTCCGCGACGCTCGCAGCCGCCTCGAGGTCGACGTACTCGACGCCGACCAGCACGAGCGAGTAGATGATCGCCAGCCGAGGGACGATCGATCGGAGCCGCGTCGCCGTCTTCGATCCCGCCCGGCGGAGTTTGCCGCGCGTCGACCGATCCTCGTCGTCCGGCAGCTCCGCCTCGAGTGCGCCCGTGTCGTACTCGTAGCCACGGAGCAAGAGTGCGCCGGCGAGGAGGCCGACGACGGTAATCGCGAGCGAGATGCTTGCACGGGCACCGACGTACATGAGCCCGGCGTGGAGTCCGAGGATCGGAATCAGGACGGGGCCGTAGTAGGTGAAGATGTGCTGGATGAAGCCGAAGAACGTGTTGATGACGACGGCGATCAGTGTCGCCCGATCGTCGAGCAGGCCGGACTCACGGAACTCCGCGAGCATCCCGTAGCCTGCGGTGACCGAGACGGCGTTCGTAAGGACGGCGGTCCCGACTTCGTCGGGAAGGTTCGCCGGCTCCGTCAGGTAGCGCCCGACGCGGGCGACCGCCTCCACGATGCCGTACTCGACGGCGAGGTTCGCCAGCCCCACCCCGGCGCCGATCAACAGCGTGATGGTCAGTACCCGCGGGAGCGCTTCGGTCAGCAGGATCGAGCCGATCGAGTCCACGCTATGGGCTTTCGACCACCGAAAGATAGGTTCGTCGGATCGCTGACCGGTAGCCGGCTCGTCGGACGCGGTCGATCGGTCGACCGCCAGCCAGGATATTTGGCTGGTGGCCACGTTGGGACGTCCATGACGGACGTCCACGTCGTCGCAGTCTGTGGCAGCCTCAGAGCGGAGAGCCGGACCCGCCTCGCCCTCGAGCGGGTCCTCGAGGCGGCGAGAGCCGCCGGAGCCAGCACGGAACTGCTCGACCTCCGCGAGTACGAGTTACCGATCTTCGATGCCGACCGGGATCGGGCCGACGCCGGGGACGCCGAGCGGCTGACCGATCGCCTGGGCGAGGCCGACGCCATCGTCCTCGGCTCGCCGACGTATCACGGTTCGTACTCCTCACCGCTGAAGACCGCCCTCGATTACAGCGGGTTCGACGAATTCCGGGGGAAGACCGTCGGCTTGCTCGCGGTGTCGGGCGGCGCCTTTCCAGTGGCTGCCCTCGAGCACATGCGATCGGTCTGTCGGGCGCTGAACGCCTGGGTGATCCCTCACGAGGCCGCGGTGGCGAACGCCAACGCCGCGTTCGAAGACGGTGCGTTCGTCGACCCGGAGCTCGAAGAGCGGGTCGCCACGCTCGGCCGGCGAGCGGTTCAGTACGCGACGATCGAACCGGACCCCGATTCGTTCGAGAGCGACCAGAACGTCGGGGCGGAGGGGAAGTGACGCCGATTACGCCCCAAGCACGCGCTGGAACCGCTGCTGATGGGCGAGAAACGCCAGCAGCGCGAAGACGGCGACGCCGATCTGGAGGGCCTCGATCCGGACGACGATCGTCGTCACCTCGAGGGCGAGCGGTGGCGAGACGATCGCCCAGTCTGCGAACCAGACCGTCGCGAGCAACGCCGCACCCCCGACAGCCAGTAGCGTCGCCGGAAGCACTAGCGTCCCGATCGGACGGGAATCGCAGGTGGGGGGCCGACGGCGAAACGCCCGCCGCTCGATGGCGAACTGGACGGTGAGGAACCCGACGAGGACGGCGGTCGCGACGGCGATGCCGCGGAGTCCGCCGAGTTGCTCCGCGACGAACAGCCAGACGATCCAGCCGGCGGTGAGTGCGAGCGCAGCGCCGAGCCGGCGCGGTTGCAAGAGATCGCCGAGGTTGCTGACGGTCGCCCCGAACACGCCTGCACGAAGCAACGAGCCACAGAAGAGGATGCCGAGTCCGGCGAGTGCCGTCGTGGCCGAGCGAGTCCCGACGACGAGACCGAACCAGAGCCCGACGGCGAGGGTTTCGACGACTGCCGCCGTGAGCGCAGCCGTCACGCCGACGACGCGACGGCGGGTGGTCTGACCGAGGACCCCTGGCTGGCGGAGAACGCTCATGGTTCATCGTCGTCCAGGTCGAGTTTCGTTATGTGATCCCTTATCAGGACGGAATGCACGCCGTTCGTGATCTTATATCGTGGAAACACGACGTTTATCCGACCGGTTCCGCCGCTCGAGCGCGGGTCGGCGATGGATCGTTCGACCCGTCGATCGAGCCGGGCCGGGCCGACGGCGAGCGCTGCGGCGAGACGTCGGTCACGGGCTACCCACACTCTGCCGGCAAAAAACCGGGCCGACGTCGGCCCGCCAGCGGTCCCAAAGCCGGAGTAGCTATCTGTTACCGTGACAGTCAGCTCCGGTAGGAGGTCCGTACGGCGCCTGCTCGCCGAGCCAGCAGTCGAAACGGTGGACAGAATTATATGCTGCGCTGACATCGTGGCGGATTATGCCCGAGAACGGACAACAGGACGAGACGCTGTCAGAGCTCCTCGTGAAAGAAGCCGTCGAACGAGGCCTCGAGACGCCGATGCGAGAGACGATCGTCGAAGCCGTCGAGGAGTCGGAAGGCTCGTCGACGGGACGTCGACTGCCGCTCGTCGGAGCGGTGTTCGGTCTGGGTGCGGCGCTCGGGTTCCTCGCGGGCCAGCAGTCCTCGGAGCTCGAGACGCCGTCGCTCGAGGAGGTCACGGAGCCCGAGATCATCGAGGACGTGAGCGAGGAGGTCTCCGAGAGCGTCTCCGGGGCGACCGAAGAGACGGCGTCGACGGACGAGACGGACGAAGCGGAGGGGACAGACGAAGCAGAGGGAACGGACGAGACGGACGACGGCGGGAGCCGGCTTCCACGTCTCCTGCTCGCACTCGGCGTGATCGTCGGCGCGATCCTCCTTCGACGCCGGCTCGCGGGCGAGGACGAAGACGAGTGGGAACCCATCGAGGAGTTCGAACCGGCGACGAGCCTCGAGCCGGAAGAATCGGAGACGGAGGACGAAGACGAGGAAGACACCGACGTACAGGCGGCCGACGAAACGGAAGAGGAGTAGCCGGCTTTCGTTCCTCCGGCCGGTTCGGTCTCTCGATCGAGTTCTTCTGTCTGTACGTGCAGTTTCGAGACAGGTCCGCCCCGAAACCGGTCGGCGGTGACGAAGGACCTAAGGCGGCGTCGCAGACACTGTGAATCGATGGAGACGACCCACCGCGTCTACGCCGGCGATTCCCGGCAGCTCTCGAGTCTCGCGGACGAGTCGGTCGAACTCGTCGTCACGTCCCCGCCGTATCCGATGATCGAGATGTGGGACGACCTCTTTTCGGATCTCGATCCGTCGGTCGCCGACGCGCTCGAGTCCGGGGACGGCTCGCGAGCGTTCGAGGCGATGCACGCCCAGCTCGACCGCGTCTGGGACGAACTCGAGCGGGTGCTCGTCGACGGCGGCATCGCGTGTCTCAACGTCGGCGATGCGACCCGCTCGCTCGACGGGAGCTTTCGCGTCTATCCGAATCACGCGCGCGTCCTCGAGGCGTTCGAGGCTCGCGGATTCGACCCGCTTCCGGACGTCCTCTGGCGCAAGCCGGCGAACAGCGCCGCGAAGTTCATGGGCAGTGGTATGCTCCCGCCGAACGCCTACGTCACGTTAGAACACGAGTACGTCCTCGTCTTCCGAAAGGGGAGCGAGCGCCGCGAGTTCGAACCCCGGGCCGATCGGCGATACGAAGCCGCGTTCTTCTGGGAGGAGCGAAACCAGTGGTTCTCCGACGTCTGGACCGACGTCCGCGGCGAACTCCAGACGCTGGAGTTCGACGACGACGAGGTGCGCGAGCGCTCGGCTGCCTTTCCGCTCGAGATTCCGTATCGGCTGATCTGTATGTACTCGGCGTATGGCGACACCGTTCTCGATCCGTTCTGGGGGACGGGCACGACCACGCTCGCGGCGATGTGTGCCGGCCGAAATTCGGTGGGGTACGAACTCGAGGCGGCGTTTCTCGAGGTGTTCGACGAGCGCGTTGGGACGGTGCCGTCGCTCTCTCGATCGATCGGTCGAACGCGACTCGAGCGCCACCGCGAGTTCGTCACGGCGCGTCGCGAGTCGGGCGAGCGCCTGGGCTACGACGCCGAACACTACGAGACGCCGGTCGTGACGAAGATGGAACGCGGGATTCGACTCCGGGAAGTCGTCGACGTCGACGAGACCGACGACGGCTACCGCCTCGCGCACGCGCCGCTGTCGCTCGAGTGAGCCGCCTTTCACCTGAAAGGGGACGGATCTTTTCGAGCGGGCACGCACCGGTGGACGTGATCCGACACGTTCTCGTTCCGATCGACGACTCGACGGCCTCGAGGCGGGCGTTCGAGTACGCGCTCACGGAGTTTCCCGACGCGACGATCACGGCGCTGCACCTGTTCGACGCGACACATCCCGCGCTGTATGCCGATTCGACCGGCGGGTCTGTCGACCGCGTCGAAGCCTTCGAGATCCGCAACCGGGAGCGAGGGGCGTCGCTGCTTCGAGAAGCGACGCAGGTGGCGGCCGAGCGCAACCGCGAGGTGGAGACCGTGCTCCATCCGGGGACGGTGCCGGACGGGATCGTCGAGCACGCGACGGACGCGGACGTCGACCACCTGATCGTGGGCACGGACGGCCGGCCGAACGGCGACCGCCTCGTGGGGCGAAGCGTCGCCGCGAGGGTGGCCGAACGCGTTCCCGTGCCCGTGACGGTCGTCGGAGACGAATCGTAGTCGTAGACCGATCCGATCGCCGCCTCACCAACGTTTTAGTCCGGCGTCACTCGTAGACGGGGCATGGACGACTCCGTCGACCTCGACCGATTCGACTCGCGACGCTCGACGGCCTACGCGAACCGTGGACTGGTCGCGACGAGCCAGCCGCTGGCAGCCCAGGCAGGCCTCGAGATCCTTCGCGAGGGCGGGAACGCCTTCGACGCCGCCGTCGCGACCGCCGCCGCGCTCAACGTCGTCGAACCCACCTCGACCGGACTCGGTGGCGACGTCTTCGCGCTCTACCGGACCGCCGACGGCGAGGTTGGGGCGTTGCGATCGTGTGGTCCCGCCCCGGAAAACGCGACGATCGACGCCGTCCGGGGGTCGCTCGAGGATCACGACGACCCAAGTCGCTACTATCCCGAGTCGCGGGGCTACGCGGTCGACGGCGACGCGAGCGCGGACGATCTCGGGATGCCCTTCCTCGGCCCCCACGCGGTAACCGTCCCCGGGACGGCCCGCGGCTGGGAGACGACGGTACAGGAGCTGGGTCGCCTCTCGCTGGCCGACGTGCTCGAGCCGGCGATTTACTACGCGACCGAGGGTTACCCCGTCTCGCCGGTCATCGCCCACCACTGGACGGGGGCAGAGGAGTTGTTCACACACGAACACGCCCGCGAGGCGTACCTCTTCGACGGCGAGAGCCCCGTGCCGGGCCAGACCGTTCGGCTCCCGCAACTGGGCGACTCCCTCCGGCAGCTCGCCGACCGCGGTGCCGACGTCGTCTACGAGGGCGAGATCGCCGACGCGATCGTCGGGGAGGTCCAGTCTGCGGGTGGGTTCATGACCCACGACGACCTCGCGGCGTTCGAACCCGAGTTCGTCGATCCAGAACGCACCACCTACAACGGCGTCGAGGTCTACGAACTGCCGCCGAACAACCAGGGCCTGATCGCACTCGAGGCGCTCAACGTCGCCGAGGAGATCGGCGCCGGCGACCATCCCTACGAGTCGGCCGAGCGAATCCACGCCTTCGCCGAGGCGACGAAACTCGCGTTCGTCGACGGCCACCACTACGTCACGGATCCCGAGTTCGAGGAGATTCCGCCGCTGGCCGCCAAATCGTACGCGCGCGAACGAGCGACGGCGATCGGCGACGAGCCGATGTCCGACCCACAGGTCGGCGTTCCGAACGCGAACGCCGAAGACGCCGATACGGTCCTGTTGACCGTCGGCGACGCCGAGGGAAACCTCGTCTCGTACATCAACTCCCGGTTTGCTGGCTTCGGGAGCGGCCTCGTCGCCGGCGAGACGGGGATCGCCCTCCAGAACCGCGGGGCGTCGTTCTCGCTCGAGCCCGACCACCCGAACAGCCTCGAGCCGGGCAAGCGGCCGTTTCACACGCTCGTCCCTGCCGTCGCGAAACTGGACGACGACGACTGGCTCGCGTTCGGCGTCATGGGCGGGTACATGCAGCCCCAGGGCCA
>LFCJ01000829.1_pt1 | contig 20232 bp, 26 predicted proteins | sample 643141 | NCBI WGS metagenome assembly LFCJ01 (sample SAMN03766243, study PRJNA286221) | soda lake metagenome | biome: soda lake; feature: Kulunda steppe; material: water; isolation source: sample B1-Br-g2 brine of Lake Bitter-1 | place: Russia: Kulunda steppe | collected 2010-07
AGCGCATGCAGAGGGCGGGGCAGCGCATGCAGAGGGCGGGGCAGCGCATGCACAGGGCGGGGCAGTGCATGCAGGGCGGGGCAGCGCATGCAGGGCGGGGCAGCGCATGGCCCACACACTCGTGCCCCGCATGTGCACATGTGTGCTCAACATTGCCAACCACAAGCATGTGAGATAGCCTCCCACAAAACCTGCCCGCAAGGCACACACTCACACGCACGCGCATGTAACCAGCAGGACAGGCACGCAGGCACTGTGGTGTGGCAGCGGCCGTAGGAAGGCTGGACCTGCAGCACTCCTTCCAAACAATGACGCCCTGCATCGGTGCAGGGCTGCGCGTGTGCCAAGGGCTGGGCACCCACACAGGCGTGTGCTGCCTTCTGCATGCTGCATTTAGCGGCGTGCAGAGACGCGCACATGCACACCCACCTGCATGCGCAGCCGCCCGTCTGGCTGCGGGCCGGGCACGGCGCTCAGCTGGTGCATCGCGCACAGCGCGACCGCGCGGCCGGTGCCCAGCTGCGCGGACGCCGCACCAGCGTTGAGGGGGCCCTGGAGGGTGGGCGACGCGTGCGGCAGCGCGAGCCGGGGCATTGCCAGCATGCCGGTCCCGCCTGCACCGGTTCAGGAGGGGGGAGGAGACGGCGGACAGGCGCGTTGGCTTGCGTGCGTGCCTGTGCTTGTGTGCATACGCGTGTGCACGCGTTGGCCTGCGTGCGTGCCTGTGCTTGTGTGCATGTGCGTGTGCACGCGTCGGGGCTGCCCTCACACACACAGGCACCCCTGCGGTCTGCTGCTTGGTTTGGTCAATGCAGCTGGGTATTGGCAAGCCAGGGCAGCTGTATGCACAAACGCCAGCACCCCCCACTCTACGCCACACACTGGCACGCAGACACACTAACTTTTTGCATGAGCCTTATCCAGACGGCGTATGCATTCAACTGGTCCATGCCATCATCCAACAAAAGCGCGTGACGCACACAATACCATGCTTGTGCAGGTGCCCTTGCACGCAAGCACATGCATGCATACATTCACACATGCATGCACACAAATAAACACGCACGCACGCATGCACGCACTCATGCACACAAACACACACGCGCACACACACATACACACACAGTGGGAGCAGCCAGGGCGGGCTGCACGCACACTTACCAGCGACAGCAGCAGCTTCCAGCTCGGTACCGAAAGCCAAGGTCAGCCAAGCCCTGCCAGTGGCCGTGCCTCCCTGCCCCTCAGAGTCGCCAAGCTCGTCGTGCTGCGCGTCGCCCGCTTTGCCTTCCCCAGCCTCTGCCGCGTCTGCCAAGGCGGCGCTCAGGGCAGACACGGGGCAAGGCATGCCTGCGTGCGCAGCCGACAGGAGGCCTGGAACTGCAGCATGTGGCGTCTCTAGAGGGATAAGGGATGGCTAAATGGTCTGGCCCAGACTCACACCCACACGCTCACACGCGCACAGATGCACCCTCTTCTCTCCTATCCGCTCCACCTGCCGGTGCGCTCACCAAAGGGGGCTACGGGGCAGAGCCCGTACACTGCGCCCGAGGAGGCCAGGATGTACACGGTGAAGAAGCCCCATGCGGAGGCGGGTCCAAACGCAAAGGCCGTGGCGTCCACGGCGTACGCGGCAGCAGAAAGGCCAAAGCCAGTCGTGCCTGGGGGCCAGGACAAGGGCGGAGCAAGCAAGGGGGTTGGTGAGGGGATGCTGCGCGTAGCAGCGGCCGGCTGCAAGCGCCGTTGCGCGTGGGGGAAGGCAGAGGGCTTGTGTCACACCCGAGTGTGCAGCATGGCAAGTGAACGGTAGGCTTATCTGTCGTGCTGGAGGCTTGGGCCTGAAACTCGGACAGAGGCGGGCGACCAAGACGAGGCACAAGGCTGGAGCAGCAAAGCGGACTGTGGTGGCACAGCAAAGCGGACTGCGGTGGTGCAGCAAAGTGGACTGTGGTAGCACAGCAAAGCGGCTGCTGGTGGTGCAATCACAACCCCCAGGAGGTCAACCTAAGGGCGCGGCTCCTGGGCAGCTGCTGCGCGCACACATGCACGCTTCTGCACCTCCCTCCCACCCTGCTCGCGCGCTGCCTACGCTGGGCGCACTTACAGGATTACGCAGCAGCATAGGGGCCCTTGCTCCCCTTCCAGCCCACGAGCTGCAGGAGCGCCCGATGCCCACCAACAGCAGGCGGGTTGCTGCACCTGCCGCACCTGGGCCGTTGACTTGCAGGTGGAAGGTCTGCTCTGCCATGCTCAGGTCGCTGAGGTGGTACAGGCGCAGGCAGTTGTCGGAGGTCAGCACCACGAGGTGCGCCTCGCTGTGCGGGTGCCAGGCCACCTGTGTGCGCAGCGTTGGGGGCAGGCTTCAGAGGGGGCAGGAGGGCCCGCCGCGTGCTAGGTGCGGGGGCACTGTGGGGCGCCTGGCAGCGTGTGCGCGCGCCCTGGTTGGCCAGGGCTAGCAACTCTGGGAGGTGGCGGGAGGGTCCCATCACGTCGTGCAGCCTTTGCACCTGGGCATGGCAGAGGGGGAGCGTGGCCTGCTCACGTGCACCAATCGGCACATCAGCGCTTGAGAGGGTGCAGAGCGCATGTGCGGGTGCATCCACAGGCGTTGGTGCCCCAGCATGCAGCCCCCTTCCTCTCCCCTGCCGTCCCCATCGTTGACGCCTGGCTGACAACCCATTGATTCCAAGGACCAAAAATTGCATGCAAGGACAGGTCTCTACCTCTTCACCCATTTTGACCACTGATCACAGATTAGAACAGGGTCTCCTCCCCTCCCCTTCACTTATTTTGCGCACTGGTCACTAGCCAGAGAACCCTCACGACTCTGGTTGCTTTGGGGCCATTGCAACCGCAATACACACCATAAGCATCAGCCGGCACACAAATCCACATTTGCAGCGCACTCGCACGCACGTAGCGCGCGCCAAGGATACACAAGACGCAGACCAGGCAAGCACTCTCTGGAACTGGCACCAGCCTCTGCTGCATGCACGGCACAGCAGAGGCACGCGGTCCACACACGCCCACACCATGGCTGGCAACCATCCATGGCTCATGAATCACGTGCAGCTTGTGAGCATATGCCCTGCTTGAGCATCACGTTGATCTGACATGCGAGTGGGGCACCCTTGCCGGCGCCCGCACGCACCTGCCGGACCACGAGCCCCTTCCTGCTGGCAAATAGCTGATAGTCAACCTGGTGCGGTGCGCACTGCTTGACTTTGAGCAGGGGAGGCAGGGGGGCCTCGTGCTGCTGCCTCCGCGCCTCTTTGGCTCTGTGGCGCTGACTGACTGAGGGGGGAATGGGCTGCACTTGGCCGCCGTACACATCCACGACCACCAACACCGCTTGGTCCTCCTCCTGCAACGCATGCGCGCACATGTGAGCAAGCTCCACGTTTGTGCATACAAACCTGTGCGTTGGGAATGCTGATGATCGTCTTCAGTGTTTCCTATATATGCATGTGCATGCATGCATGCACGCAATTAAGTGTGCATGGTTACGTGCGTACATGCCTGTGTGTGCGCATATGTATGTGTTCATGTGTGTGTGTTTGTGTGCGCGCACGTGTGCGCGTGCAAGTGCGTTTCCGTATGCGCACCCGAATGCATTTATCTGTCCAAGAGCGCATGATAATGTTCAAGCATTTTCAAATATGTGCTTGTATTTGTGTGTTCAATGCGCGAGCTTGGAAGTTAACAATACCAGCTGAAGTGCAACAACATTTCCATGAGTCTGCATAAGCAACCCAACCTACATTTCTGATACGTGGCAGACAAGGACTAGACCGTTTTGTGTTGATGGGTTGCTCATTACTCACCTGCTGGTCATAGCCACTGATAGCCAGGTATCTGCCGTTGGGAGATGCTACAGCCCCATGGACATCAAATGCAAGGGGCGGGGAAGTCTGGATAACCTGGGTCTGCTCGACCTCTGCAGCCTCTTGATGTGGCTGATGTAAGTAAGATTTGAAATGAAAGGGAATATTAACACAGATGATTGAGAAAAAATTCAAAGCAAGGGATTACCTGTTGCGCATTTGCACGAGAGCCCCACCTCATTATTTGCCAGCATGCATTGCCGCACGTCCAGGACTGCCAGCAGCCCAGCTGATGGGCTTCTATAAGAGGCAACTCCATATCTGTGCATCATTGAGGGGGGATTAAGAGGGGATAGTGGTCTGTTGTAGGCTGATCCATGCGGCTGGGACCCAACATCAGATGGCAACCAGAAATCCTTCAACAGTAGAGCACAACAGGCTGAAGTATGACTTACGTGGTGCCATTTTCACTGCAGCTCAGACAAGCCAAGTGGGAGAAAGGAATGGGTTCCATCTCAGGCGTTGAATCAAGTCGCCATTGGCTTCTCAATCTATGAGATCTATACTGTAAAAATATTAATTTTCGCCATTTTTTTCTTGTGCGCTTTTGACTGTGTACAGCATGCTGCACACAGACTTAGTCGACAAACCTCCAAGTCCTGCATTATGAATCAAGCATTGCACTAATCTGGTTTGACATGCCCTCTTTGGCAGACACAGCGATGTAACCCTTACTAAGCTAGTAGCTTTCCTCAGTTATGCTCCCTTCCTCGGCGCCACAACATACTTGCTTCTCATAAGTCCAGCGTTAACCGCTTTTTGGGGGCTGGCACAAGCACATAATGCCAATATAATTGTAGTACGTAACACAGCTTGATAGCCTGAGCCAACTAAGAGCAGATTAGATTTACATATCATCACTATTGGCATGATATCATGCCACAATGGCTGATGCCGTCCAAGTACCAGTATTGGTTCCAAGGGGCCCCCGGGGGCCACGCACAAGATGGATAGAAATAAACATGGCTCTCCACAAACAAACTCCTCTCCCTCGCGACCTCAATTGGAGGCCTACCCATGAAGAGATCACATGTAAATCAAGACATTTCAGTCAACCAAAATTGGTGTCTTGAATCTGCGATAGATTGGTTTTGGACCCCACACCATTGCACATATTTCGATGCTCAATAAAAACAAATACCAGGCTTCAAGAACTTTTTGAAACAGCTTGAAACAAATTTGAGTACACCTACACAGTGTCGAACCCTCCCTTTCCTATGCCACATGGCCTTCATTCCCATTCGATGCAACTCAGCAGTTCTCTGGGAGGGCAGTCCCCACAGTTTCCCTCGAAGCATTTGTCTGGCACATAGGACCAGCGTCAAACACCCTTCACCATTGCTCAAATGGAGCACCAGTGGATGCAGGAATGCTGCTGCTGACCTTGTCAAGTTCTGCCATTTCGCCATCGGTCAGCCTCCACCTGTGAGGTTTAAGCCACCGTTCAAAGCGAGTTTGAATGCAGAATGGAATGGGCACTCAAGGCAAGCTGACTTGCATCAAGTATGGCGAGCTGCACTTCAAGCTGCTCACACATGTTGCGACATAAAAAGCGTAGTGACGTCAAGGTTTATTCCTGACTAGGAAATCCAAGGCCACAACCAAAACCTGTTTAAGCTTTCCAGACCAACCAATCCTATTCCAGGCTTAGTCTAGGCTCCCTTGACCACGCCTTACCCAATGGCCCCAGCAATGTCATCAAGCTGCTTTGCATCTTTGGCGCCTGGGATTGGCAGGGTACCCTTGCAAATGCACCAGTTGATGGAGATCTGCACAGCGGGTTGAGTAAAAGAAGGAAATATCAGCCTCCAAGGTGCATGCCACATTCATTTGGGACAGCAACACGACTCCATGATTGTACATACCTAGATCAACCAGAGGCATCACTCTGCACCAGGAAAATCTCTTTTGCCATATTCATGAGAGTATACCGCTTGTGTGGAAACCTTGGAAGTTGCGTAGGAGTCACTGAGTGCCGAACCGTTAAGTAGCTCCCTCCCCCCAAAAGGAATGTACCTGCGCAGGTGTCTTCTGGCGCTCCTTGCCAATGGTCTGCAGCAGCGAAATCAGCGGCTCCACCTCGCGCCGACGGGAATCGGAGAAGAGGGCTGAGCGAGGACCAAAAGGCTTTGGCCCCCCTACTGCATACTTTCCTGCAAAAAAATGGCGGATGCGGGCGTTGATCTGATGATGCCCAACCATCAATGCCCGGGCGCCAGAGTGCAGAGATGGTCGACTTCCGGAGCTAGGACTTCTCAAGAGCCAAGGATCCCAGGGGCTTCAGAAATGTACCGGGAGCTTGCCACATTGGGGTGTTGTAGCTCTAGCGTCCAATTACGACTTAAGCGCGCTACCCAGGCCCTCAGCAGTGTCAGGCAGCACGCGCCGCAGAGCAGTTATCATCCGAACAACAAACCCCATCCAAGACAGAGCCCCAGCAGCTTGCGCATCTCACCAGTGAGCAAGCCTTGGCACAGAGGGCTGTACGCAACCAGGGTGGTCCCACTCTCACGACAGGCCTCCAGCACGCCATTGGTCTCCGGAGCACGGTACAGGAGCGAGTATTGCACCTGCGAGGGAGGCGAGCGCCCAAAGAAAGCCATCCACTGAGCGCATCCGGGAAGCAGGTGGGTAGTCGACAAACACGCATGTTCCACACGGGGAGAGAGCCAAGAGCCGTCTATGTGGGTAAATTTTTTGTTGGTAATTTTGGTCGCTGTAGCCTTCTCCAGTGCGCGCGTGGAGGCTGCGCTGACTGACCGCCAGGTGCACGCACCAGCACTTAACAGAGCAACCCCATAGTTCAAATGTGTGGCATGCATGATAGTACATGAAACGAAATATGTAGAGACAATCCTTACAGAAATACACAAAAACACATGCTGTGAGTCATGCACAAGAAGATGCGCAGGCGATTCGTACAGAGCCAAAGAAAACATTTGTGGCAAAAGGGAGGGTGCCAAAGGTTGCATTCTCTGTCCCAGGCCACAGCTTAGTCTTCCAGGCCAATGCTCACTTGGTTGCTAGCAAGCGGGATGCCAGAAGCGCCCAGCCGCGCGGCAGCCTTCCTTGTGCGCTCTGCGTTGAAGTTGCTGACGCCAATGGCCTCGCAAAGGTTCTGCCCGAGGATACCAAGCACAGGCAGCGACAGGGCGTAGCTTCAGGGCAGGTATGGGTGTAGACGGATTGGCCACAATCTTTATGTCACCAGGGAAGGCTTCGGATGACAATGTGCGCGGTGATGGCTGCACACCACGTGCGTATGCAGGGCAACACGGGGGCTTGCCTGGAGGGAGCGCTGCCAGTGCAAGGTCAACAAAAGGATACACGTGTAGGATCCCACTCAGAGCGATTCTGAGCAATTCCATACCAGACAGAATACATGCCTTCAGAAAGACTTGAGGGTCAGCATCTGCGACATGCAATTCTGCTGTCCCCAAGATGTAGACCTGGGTCGCAGCCTGGTGCCCATTGGTGAGCCTCAAGGCTCAAAATTGGGAGGCAATCTAAGTTTTGCTTACCTGCTGCTTGCACTCAGCAAGGCCCTCAATGTAAGCATCGTTGGAGAAGGCATTGAACAGAAAGCCTGGCCAGTGCTGCATGTACAAGCTTGTCTTGGGCAGTCGCATGCGCGACAGCGAGGCCTTCAATGCCAGGGGCACAGCCACAGAGGTGAGCCGCCACCTGCAGCAACACAGGGCGTCGTCTGCACCCGTTTCCCGTTGTCCTAACACTAGCACTTCTCGCATCCCCAGACTGCAAATCTTCAGTAATTTGGAGCATCGTACATACAGGTGCCAAGCGAGTGGTTGGAGCAGAGATGGGTATTAAGCGCGTTTCAAATCATTTGCGCACTTAAAATTTATCAAACCATTCGCTTTCCTGTAATTTACAGTGTAAAACACCACTTCTCACTAAATTCAATTCTTCCAAAAAACGGCCAAGAATGCACCTGTTTTGCTCTGTTCAGCAAGTTTGATTGGCCCCGCATCACCCCTTAGACTTCGATTGTACTTAACTTTGTTCTGGACTTAGTGGGTGGGTGTGTGAGGGAGGGTTAGCTGGCGTCAGTACATGCCTCCTACCTCCCTATCCCCCCAGACACACGAATGTACAAATCATTTGGCATTTAGGTTGCTGAAGAACGCATACTTATACATTTTGCTATATTTCAGCTGCTATATCTGCCAGAAGTCCACCTTGCACTTTGAATTTCAGCATCAGAATTGGAAGGGAGGTTCAGCACCCTGTGAATGCCCCCATTCAAAAGATGAAAAGAGAAAAATTAACCATGTTGGGGCTGGGGACTCCTAGCAACCAGATAGCGCTCTATATATAAGCACTCAGATTAAATAGAACTCTTGTGCAAGCACATGCCTTTATACCCCTGGGCCCCTCCTTCCTCAAATTCCCCCTTCACTTAGGATGCCCCATCAATGGTATCTTTGAATTCTGTTAAAAGTAATGTTGGCATGTTGGCCAGCCAGATCGCGTACATCGTGATCTGAAGAACGCGCTTGTGTTCCAAGGCACTCCCTAGCTGTCCATGCTCATATGCTGATTTATGCCCAACGCTCACTGCTCTCCTCTGCTGTCTGCTCTCTAATGATGTCAACCATTTATTGAATCCTTGGTCATGTTGGCCTTCACATAATCATTTTCTCAGCTGTCTCAATGCAGAGGCGGTTGCGCAAGCTGTCGTATGTGCGCCCCCATGCTGGCCAAATGCGCTCGGCTGCAGCTGTCGTTGCATGCGCTGAGAGCAGCTTGTAGGCAGCGACAGCCAGCAGATGGAACTGCTTCTCTGCCTTGGATAGCCAGAAGTTGCGGTCATAGTCTGGCTTGTTGAGGTTGATGATCTGCAAGGAAGTGGGCTGAGTAGTCCCGCTTCCTGAGAAAGGCGGCTGCATCTGCCATCACGGGTTCTCGTCCCCAAGGTTGAGCTCATCCAGCTCGCTGCTCACAGCCATTGGCATGGTGAAGCTGCCTTGCCTCTGCTTGAGCGCACTACTGTCTGGAGAACGTCCTGCTTCTGCTTGGCAGTGAGGCGGCTGATGGGTGTGCGCACAACTGAGCCTGCATAAAAGAGGGAGTCATACAACTGTTTACAACCTGAAAATAGAAGGATACTTGTGGCAATCACAGCGTTCGCGTTTGGCTGCACCTGGCTGCACACCACATAATAGGGCTGCAAAACAAAAGAGGGCTGCATCTAGCTGCACACAAAATTAAGGGCTGGAAACATAGACAATTGTCTTGCACTTGGCGTCAGAACTGCATCAATTTGGCAACGTCAATTTACCTTGCATCTCAAAGTGGGTGGGATCCAACATAAACGCAAATGGTTGAGCTGCATGGTAGTACTGGCGTCTTCCTGGGGCTTATGCGTACTCCTGCCGCTTCCAGTGCTTGCCGCGTGCAGTTGTGGCGCTGCATCGTCGTCGAGGCGTCCGCAGGGCTGAGGTTGGCCTTGCACCAATTGCACTTCATCACACACAGCCCCCCACACTCTGGCTTGATTCTTACATTGAACCTGTCAGACCACTTCGGAGACCTGCTGTCAACCTCTTGCAGAGGTCTCCAGGGGTAGCTCTGCCCTGGACGTGGGGCTGCATCCCATCCGTCCCCATTTCCATCCATGGATTGTCCCCATCAATAATGTCAACCATCTTTTAATACTTCAATAATCCATAGTTCTTTGAGAACTATGGATAAAACCAGGGCCTGAGGTTAGATTATCATCAGGCGCGCGCTATATCTGAAAAGGTGCCACAAGCAAGCACCGATCCCTAATTAGATATGACCATACATGTATATCTACAGTATATACCGTAGGTATACAGGAGGGGGCAAGTTATATAAGCCGTACACTCAAACTGGTAATGAACCATGTATACACGGGTATTTATAACACCTAGATGAGTGGTTCTGTGAACATCCATGCCATTTCCGGTTGACTTTTCACGGGTGTTCATTTTTGTCTGTTTGTTCTTGTCGAATGACTTAATTAAGCATTGCATGAAGAAAGCAGTGTGCAGAGGGGGAGGGGAGCAGAGAGGAGTCAGGGACTGCAGCAACAGCAGCAGGCTCGACACCATCTGCACATGAGCAGACTGAAGAGACACTTAAGCAGGCAGCAAAGCAGGAAGCCCAAGCAATCGAGCACCAGTAAGAATGCAGCGCGCACTGGCGGCAAGCAGGGTGCCCCCCGCTGTAAGACCTTGGTGCCTGTGCTTGTGCCAGTGGTTTGCAGGTTGAAGCTCATGGTGAAGTGTATCAAATGTGGTGATGGCCCTGGACTGGGTCCTCCCTTTCAGCGCTCTTGCAGATTGCAAAGGAAAGTTGATGATTGATGCCAAGGAAGCCTTTGCCAGGCTGGGACGGGGGGAGGGAGTGAGGGATGCAGCCTTGGCAGAGTTTGGACGGCTGCGCATGGGGTCTGTGCCCCCAGCCTTGCTGATGTGTGTTTGAAGCTCTTAATGAGCGCATTACCCTTGAGAGTGGGCGTGTGATAGTCTGCGACGCAGACTCTCGCTGTGCCTTTTGGCTGATCCACATGCACCCCTTCTTCACCCTCGTAGCAGCAGCAGTTGGGAGGCTGCTTAGCTTCCATGTCACCAGCTGCTCCTCTGAGCGCAGCTGGTTGCTCTCCGGCAACATTTCCAGCAAGATAGAGTTTTTTGGCCTTGGAGCGGGCCAAAGAGCTGTCTTATATCCGCAGCATAAGCGACAGCAGAGGCACAGGGGCAGATGAGGAGGTTAATCTGTCCCTTGCAGTCATAGTGATTGAGGATGAGCAAGAGGCGTAGGGTTGAAAAAGAAAGGACGTCAGTGATGTGCACTCACTGTGCAGGGAATAGAATGAGACTTTGACTTAATAACAACAGTTTGCACAAGGCCGCTTAGTACTTTTGGGTATGCAACCATAAGTTAATGCCGCACTTGGTTCTTTTTCAAACTTTGACATGCTACTACTTTCTCTCTTATTGAAAAAAGTATTTGGCTGTGCGCTCCCTGCTCTTTGAGAGCTACGCAATGACCCCCCCCCGGGTCTGATTGGGGGGGTTTGGAATTTAATTTATTCAATTTCTACGGTATATGGGGTATATAAGTACATACAAGGTATAAAAGTTATTTTCCACATATGGTGTCCAGGAACCCTCCATATTTTGAAATTCAACAAAGCATTCACACACAGCAAACCTAAAACAGGGCGAATAGTCCATCCCTGATTTGCAGAGCCCAATGCACATCCAACAATTGGCTCAACAGGTTGGTGCACGTGATGCTTGGGGTTAAGGGTCTTCCTCAAACTCCAACAGGCACGGCACTCTATCTTAAATCCAAAATAAGGTGCACTCACGGGAGGGGTGCAAACTTGGTCGCAATCTGTACGTCCATGGGCTCCTTAGTACCCGTCTCTTGCAGGAAGTCTCCAAGGAACTCCTCAGACTGCACAAGTAATGGTTTCATACTGTCGTCTGAGCCCCTTTTTGGGCTGGTCCACGAAGTTAGATGGGCAGGTATCAGGCAAGCATTGCAAGCATACACCTAAGAAATCGTTTTTGCATCGTCAAGGCTGATTTTCAAGGCATTGGGCAGAGCGCAAACATTTGCTGCGACCACCCTGCGCTAGACTTCATTGCTGGATGACCCAAGGTACAACACCGAAAGCAGCTGGGCACTGACCTTGCCAAAACCTGCAAGGAGTCAGGAGAAACAACAGTCAAGGACTGTTGATTAGCTGTGCGTTGCAGTGCACGGTCCAAGCACGGCCCTCTCACTGATGTACTACACGCAAGCCACAGGGATCACACACTGAGGCTGTGTGCTCAATGTGCAGCTCATCTGCTTGCAGCATGGCCACTCACCGTACACCTCAGCAGTATCAATGAACGTCAGGCCTCTGTCGATCGCGGCCTAGAAGGGCAGGTAAGGCAGATCTCCCTCAGCACAGTGCCATGACAGGCAACTTCAAAGAGCAATACCTCTGAGGAGAGCCAAAGCAAATGTTATGCGCAAACAGAGCATGACAAAAAATTTGTATGAGTGATACGAGTCACAGAGCGGATGTTTACCTTGTATGCCTCCTGGCTCTGCCCTTTGCCGTACTCCTTCTCATACCCCCAGTATCCGCTCCTACACAATAAACATTCATGACAAAAGCGTTCTTGCTAACTTCACAAATACCCACCACGACATCAAGAGCACGTCGAGACTATGGACCTCTGCAGCAGGCTGCCCTATACAAGGGAGCCTGGGCCAAAGCTGTCAACAAATCTGCCAGAGTCTTATTCATAGGAGGCTGTTTTGTGGGTGAGCTGCAGAAGCCAGTTTGGGTGAGCATCAGGATCACGGGGTCTGTGAACTTGTGTGCCCCACCACCCACCGGTCTCCCCAGCTCCAGGCACCAACTCCAACACAAGGAACCTGTGAATTAGAAGAGTTGGACATGTGGGGAATTTGGCTTACTGCTTCCTTATGTGTGATTAACTTGGCAATTAGTTCTGAGGCCTCTTCTTCAAAAACTCATACTACAAGGCTACAGAGCTGTCACAGCTGGCACGGTGCCCAGCGCCCTTGTGAAGCTATGCTTACACTACACTTGCACGTTGGCAAGAAAGTTGGCCACTAACGAGACATTCTTACTGCCTGGCAAGATGGTATCAGGAAGGTACTGAGCCCCAATTCTGACCTGCAAACCAGACTTTCCCAGCTCCATGACATCGTTGGGCGCAAGCTTTGAGGCCGCTGCTTCAGCACGGACACTCCGTTTGAGAGTGTTTCTCCAAAAAATTTGGCCTTTCGAGGCTACAGGGGCCGGCTGGGAGCCCAGCGCAAGGCCTTGGGAGGCAGACAGCGCGTTCATCGTTGAATAATTACCTGATTTTTTGATATATTTCCGCGCTGACAAGGACTTTTGCAAATTAACTCAGAACATCGTTAATCTAATAGAAGCAGCTGTTATCACTACTAACACCCTCACTGCATCGCGCAGCCCTGCCCAATGGCTTCGGGAATACGGGATTCCCTCGCCATCAACAAGGCAAGTGTGTCTGAAAGGGCTTTGTGGTGATTTAGATGGAACCTGGCGGGCATTTCGCGATCTGCATCGAGTGCGGCAAGCATTGCACAGCATGTGTTGGGTTGTCAAAAGGACTTAATAGAAGCGGCAGATCTGCATGTGGGGAGGCACACAACACACCCCTGTCAAGAGGTGTCAAAGCCCGCCATGTCACGCACGTCTGCGCATCAGCACATGGCCGATGCCTGCAGGCGAACCGGATGAGCAAGCGTGCCGTCAAGGAGAGCACAAAGGGCAAGGATGCAGAGGTTGTAAATCCTCGTGTGTGGAACATGTTCCGTGAGGTAAGACGATCTGGGCTCATTTGTCTGTGCTGCAGGTGTGTTTGCGCACAGGACGGCCAGCACAATGATCCCTGGATACTGAATTGTGCAGCTTGACTGGAATGCTGTACCTGCGTAGCAAGGAGGTCCACAATCCATACATGTGACCCAGCATTCATCCTGATCTGTGTGCGACGCACACTTACGCAGGCAGTGGAATTCAAGGGAGCTGCTATGGTGCCTTTCGAGCAGGAGTTAAGAGGGCTGGAGTCAGCAACCATTGGTGTGTGTGTGTGAGCGCATTGGCCCCAGATCGCCCACCACTGCTGAGCCACCAGTCGCGCCAGCTTCCAGTGCATCCTAGTTGTTAGGTGCCGACATTTGCACCCTAGTTTCAAGGTGCTCACAACGGTCATAGTTGCTGGGGGAACCTAACAACTAGGATGCATGTTGCCCTGGAGGCTGGCACAACAGATGCCCCCACCGTATTAAATTAAGTGGCTGCAATGTGCCGCCTTCATGAATTTCACTATCATGAGGCTGCATGTCAGCCTGTCACGGAAGAGTAATGGCTTTGTCGAGCAGTTATCCTTCCAAGCACACTGCTTCTGTAAATAGCTCTGATGCACCTTGTACCATTTCATCACACGCGCACACGCGCGCGCACCCCCCCCCCTACAATGTCCGGTGCCAGTGCGCCTGCCCCGGCTTGCGCCCATCCTGCCTTGCAGAGTACTGTGAAGGCATTCTGCCCTTACTGCGGGCGCCGCTGCCGCGTGTGTGGGACAGGGTGGGCAGCGGAGGACCACTTGCTGAGCCCTTGCGCGCATCTGTCACTCACTATGGCCACCCAGACATCTCAGGTGTGCCCCTGCTTTGGCTTGCGTCAACAAACCAGCAGGGATACAGCAATCTTATGGATATAGGAAAACGCACCACCAAGAGCCTGGGTGGGAAGTGGCTCCATGTTGCTGCTGCGCACTAGAGACTACTGTGCAAGGGAAGCAAGCTTTGCGACAAGGCGTGCGCTCAACAGGGCGTGCTGCCTCCCCAAGCCATGGCTGATTGATCAGGCTGGCGCTGTGGTTGAAGCGCTGCTGCGCTGATGTGCCTGCAGGTGGCAACATGGATGATGCAGCCATGCGTGCGTCGGTGGCAGAGTATGAGCGCAACCTGCAACTCAAAGTCCGCCGCCCCTTGACCCAATGGGTGAACGCCCTGGAGGGTGTGAGGGTGGGTGACGCTTGGCTTGCACTAGTTTGCAATTTTAGGAAAGGGAACAGCAGCACATAAGAGTCTGCAGGCAGGTTGCATGGCTTTAGATTCACGGAATCTCTGTGGCACATGACCTTATCATGACAACTGCAGATTGCTCTCAATCCTACAATTTGTGTTAGTCATAGAAGGTGATGATGATGTGCGGCTGTGGCGCTCAGCCCTTCTGTCAGGCTACAAAGCACCAGTCCTCTTATCTGTCTGTCTGTGTCAGGGCCGAGTGCCTGAGCTGGACCGCTTGCGATCACACCTGGAGCGGCGCACAAACAAAGTCAAGGCACAAGGTGTGCTTGCATCTAAACGTGGGCAGTGACACAAGTCTGTGTTGCCAACTCTATCAAGCTCATGCTCCCAAACATACAAACTGCAACGCGCTTCAGCCTTAGTATGTTGAGCGTTTTGTACCACATGCTCGGGCAGAGATATTCAAAGAAAGTGGCTGGTGAAGGCCTTTGTGTGCTGTTCAAAGGATTCGTTCTGTGACAGGATTGATATGACCTGGGACCTTCTAAAAGTACTGTGGTAAGAAACTGCAAGGATGGATCAACACACTTGCATCATTTGCAAAATGCATGGGTTGCTCTTCCTTTTCTTCTTCTTCTTCCTTCCTGCTTGGCAGAGAAGAAAGCCGAGAAGGAGGAGCGCAGGCGAGCAGGGGTGCGCAGGGCAGGGCGAGGCTTTGCTGTGGGCCGGACGTTTGGAGTGAAGGCGCTGTTGTACAAGTGGGTGTGCGTGTTAGCTGATTTGTGCAATGTCCATCAATTTTGACTGACAAAAACAGGGAGTGAAGTTAGCCACGAGTTGGAAGGGGCTTCCCTGCCTGCCCAAAACACTTCTCCACCCATCCAAAGTTGTAGCTTCAAGGCCAACGTCAAGCCAATGGGATTTAGCCCAGAGCCTTGCAACTTATTGCTCATTCGTTGCGTCAAGGCCTGTACAATGCATTACGTCACATCATAAGGGGCAGCATGCCCCTATTTGCAGGCAAAGAATTCAATGATTAGTTGCATGTGCAAACATGATCCTGGTGGCCTGGATGGGCCGCCAGGGTCCTGCCTGAGGACTGATAGGGCTCACACATACACTGATGCACCTGCAACACTCCCCTCCCTAAATTTTCCTTCGATGTAATTCAGAGCCAGCATGCTTTGGAAAATGTAAACCTCAAGGCCACCAAGACTGCAAGGACCGCGAACTTTGGTGGCCTGGGTGCTCTGAAGTGGGCAAAGTGTTATAAAATACCAGGTCCTGCCTGTTTTATAATGATAACGCAGCGCGGGTTATTTGAATGAAAGATGAAAGCTAAGCACAGCCCTGAGCCACAATTCAAGAGTCACATTACAGATCAGCATCAGGCTAGGAGAGCGTGACAACCATTCCCATGTGGGTCTGGAAGAAGGCCTTGTTAGGATTAAACCCTTCTTCTCTCTCCTCCACTCACTCTTTAAAACCATGGCCACAGATCAAACAGCTGTCAGCTCTTCTGCTCTTGCTTGCAGGTGCACGCATCCAACAGCAGACTTGTCAGATGTTGAAGCCAGGCAGACAGGGACAGAGGAGCGGGCAGCTGAAGCAGGTCTAGAGGTAAAAGGGCAAATTTCACTCTCATACTTGCTGACTGTGTAAGCAATAACCAACCATGAGGTAAACTTCATCCATGCGCCCGAATAGATGCACTGCAAAGCTGTGGGTATCTGCAATCTTGGCGGGCAGGGCGTGCCACCGGCTGAAGACTTTAAAAAAGAGGACCAGGACGTGAAGTACAAAGAGAGCTTGCGGAAGCTTCAAGGTGGGCCATGCTTTGGCGGCCAAGCTAATCAGGGCATGCGCAGAGCCTCATGTGGTGAGGAATCAACATCCAGCCTTCACCCAAAGCTTTGGATCTCTTAGATGCCCGACCCTCACAGCATATCCCCAAGTGGCACTGCACATGAGGAGAGTTCTGTCCTACAAGTGGCAAAAATTAATCCCTTGATGTGGCTGGCCACTGCCTGCAAACAAAGGACAGCTAGTTCTGATGATGGGTGCCCCAATCATCCGGGAGCCAACGCGCAGCCGACCAATCTCACCGTTTTCCTCTGCCTGCGCGTTGCAGCCTCTGTGGAGGCTTTTTCATCAGACGAGGGCCTGCTGTACGAGCAGCTGAGCGGGCTTTGCAGGGACGCAGCTTGGATGAAATCGTACGTTGCAAGCTCTCTGCTCATGACCAAGGAGCTGTTCCAGGCAAGTCACCATGGAGGAAGGCCTGCACACAAGCCCAATGCTTGCAGCATCAGGCCTGCGCTTCAGCAGTACCGCACAAATTGATGGCACGGTGTCTTTAGGGCTGTGTACATGTGTGTTTAAGGTGCTCTTTAACATACTTAGACCTCAAGGAATGTGCACTTCGGGCACTCTGAATGCACAAGGGTGTTAACTGCAGAGAGCTTGTGGGTGCCTATCTGCACTTAAGTGCAAGCTTGCTTTGCATCCATCCCAGAACGCTGCACCACTCAGCATCCAAAGCAGCAGCTGAGGCGGGTGTTTCTTATGCTGCTCATGCTATTCAAGAACCAACTGTGTTCCACAGGAGATTGCCTTGGAGCTCGGGGACAGCCTGCAGCCTCTGCCTGCCTGCAAGGTTCCGGCACCGGAGGAGGCAGCGCGAGGGCTGCGCTTCCTGGCGCCTGCTGGACCAGCAGAGGCGCCATCGGAGGTGCTTGCTAACAAAACCTCAGCTTGATGCAGCAGCAGCAGCAGCAGGAGCTTGCTGTTGTGCCGTAGCCCTCTGATGTTGAGCAGGCTTAGAAACAGTGAACCCACATCTATCAAGGAACTCAACCATCCTAATCCCCACAACAAAACCCATGTTGACAATAGCCTGAGGTCCATTCCATGTGGCTGCACGGGCATAATGCTGCTGTTATCTTGCAGGGAGGGGTGGAGGCGCTGGCGGCGGCCCCCAAGGAGCGCACGCTGGGGTCCAACCTACCATACGTGGCGGCCATGCCCGATGTGGGTTCCCATATAAGGGCTTATTATTAGATAGTCTATTAGCTGTGCCGGTGGACCTCGCCACAAGGCACACTGGCCACAAATCTGGTTTGCATGAAATTTTGACTTCTATGGTTCAGGGCTCCTGATGTGACCTGACTGGTGCTGCAGTGCCTGCCTGCTTAATCGCATGCAGTTTGGGGCAACACCCACACTTGCAAGCATTGCTTGTCGTAACAAAGCTAGGGAGTCATGTTCACAAGTGCACCATCTGTTGCAACTTGCGCCAGGCCAGGAGTGAGCCAACAACTCCTGTGCAGCAACTGGTGTGTGCTTGCAGTATGCACAGAGAGGCCGCGCGCGTGCCACTCTAGAGGAGTGGAAGGAGCTGGCCCACAAGCGCCTGCATGCACACATGGCCACAAGCTCACCCCTTGAGCTACATGCGCTGCCGCAAGCAAAAGCAGGCGAGGAGGCACGGAGGCACTCGCGTGCAAAGGCCTAAGATGTACCTGCAATCACACTTTGGATGATCGCACTTCGGATGATCACACTTTGGATGTCCTCCAGGGTCAAGCCTCATGTCGGGCGCGCATTGCTTTAGACACTCAATATCTCTGATCACAATGCAAGCATGGCCATGGACATCCTGGCATGTCAAAAATGCTTAGCCACCACTGCAGAAGAAGCAGGAAGTCCAGTGCTCTATCATGCTCTCCCTTGGCTGCCACCTCTTTTTATCAGTAGCAAGCATCGAAACAAAGGAGCAAAATGAATGCCTGGATATCAAATGCAAGCCAGCTTCGCTGTGGTTGTCTGCAACCCAGCTGCAGACCTGCACTTCTGCCCATCCCCGTTTATTATTGTTTTTAGCTTGGGCACAGCACAAGTCCAACCTGTGAATGAGCGACAAGTTCTCTCAGGCTTGCATTTTGCACAGGTGATATCCCTGGCAAGGTTGGCGGCAGCCGTGCCATGTCGGTAGTGGATCAGCAGGAGCAGACAGCAGCACCATATGGCCCCATGGGAGGTTCTACTACGTCTGAGATGGGCACACCTGCAGCAGCCACCAAAGTGCAGACCCCCGTAAGTGCACTTGCTCGAGCACTTGTGATGCTCATTGTGGCCTTACCATCGCAACGTGCTCCTCAGGAGACTGGTTTGCCCGAGCCCCCATGGACCATCACTTAGACCTTGTGTAGTGTTCTTTTTTGTCCTATGGACAAGAAAAAAAGATAGTTTTGCTAGACGTCCTGATCCCGCGTGGACCGGTGCCTGCTTGCAACTCTCTTACCAACTTGCATGTTTCAAGCGGTGCTCATCTTTGTTCGCATGTCATGCAGGCAACACCAGCCAGGGAGGAGCCTCCTGCTGGCCTAGGCTACACCTGAAATGGTTATTTGCGTTCAGCCATGCGTTCCTTAAAGAAAGCAAACCCAAGAGGAGCTCTGAGCCTTCCTTCTGCAATCAGCTATGAGTCTGTGGGGGGAACCTTTTATTGATTTATGGTTTGTGCTGCTAAGATGGTCCTATAGATGGCTGCCATTAAATGAATCATGTGTGGGCTTGACAGTTAACATCCCTTTCAAAACAAGCTGTTCAGGAAAGCGCTGATCAGACTGCAGATTGCTGCAAATTGGCACAATCTACAAGTATCTTATAACAAGTAATAAATTATTACTAATAATTACTTCCCACTACCGTTAGCCAGAACATGCATCACCCTTGCCATATAAATTCAGCTTATTGCTAAGTACTCAATTCTTGGCCTGCTTGCTCCTTGGCCCCTGAGCTATGACTCATAGCCTATGAGTATTGGCATCCGAGAGCAGCAGACTTTTTGGTGCTGAGTTTGAGTTTGGTGTTCAAGGTTAAGGCGGCGAATGGTGCTGAACTGGCCAATACTTTGTAATGAGTCCACATGGCACCTCTGAGTGGGGTCATTTCATTCAGAGAAATCGTGCTGGATATCTTGCTGGATGGCTTTTCATGTTATTGTTTTGACACCAATCAGGATAAAAGAATTATATTGCATGGCCATCTCAAGCCTTAGGCAGGCCCTGCCTCCCAGGTGCCTGCGCCATAAAGATGCTAACTGTGGTGCTTCCTACTGTAGGATCTACTGTAGTCTGCTGATCATTTAAAGAAGTCAGCCCAAAATTAAATTCAATCTGCAAGTGAAGCTCTGTTTTGCATGAAAAATCTGGTCTTGTCCTTCTGCCTTCACTTCCTTGACACATGTGGCCGCCAACTGGCTTATGCTTCTCTTTTCCTTTGTTCAACAAACAAGCAATCTCAACAAAGCTGAGAACAGATTACAGAAGCGTCTAGGGCTAGTTCAGGCCTCCTGCACTGATGCAACATCACTCAGCCTTTCACATGACTTGACCCTTTTTGCAAGCCTGGCTTGTGCATCCAAACTTAGGGAGCTTTTATGGGACACCCACGGCACACAAACTGCATTGCTGGATCTTGATCATGCTTAATCTGATATCTCACACTGCTGCTGTCCACCAACCAAATCCCAAGCTTGCAGATTGAAAAATGACAGCTTACATGCATGAGTGCGGTTGTGTATCATCTTGCATTTGTATGTTTGTGTGTGCGTGTGTTTGCATTTGTGTGTGAATGTATGGGTGCGTTTGTGTACATCGTGTGTTGCGCGTGTGCCAGTGCGAATGCATGCGTGTGCGTGCGCGCGTGTGTGTGTGTGTGTGTGTGTGTGTGTGTGTGTGTGTGTGTGTGTGTGTGTGTG